>ENA-OREC01000710-OREC01000710.1-marine-metagenome-genome-assembly--contig:-NODE-710-length-14355-cov-14.123126_pt1 | contig 14355 bp, 8 predicted proteins | sample MGYA00248626_ERZ508543 | MGnify/ENA primary metagenome ERZ508543 (study PRJEB26211, sample SAMN05518279) | marine metagenome | isolation source: Puget Sound, Washington, USA | host: Bankia setacea... | reverse complement strand
TAAATAGCTTTACTACAATTTCTGATTACAAATATACACAAAGACATGCAACATCCAGGTCACCCTGGTTTCAAGAAGAGTTTATTACACTGTCATCTGTTATTCTGAATGGTTCGAGAACTGGCCACATGGAATGTTAGAATTTAAAGTTTGTATAACAAGAGATATTTCGACATGGAATTTAAACATCAGACAATTCTGAACGCCCACAACAAAGATCTGTTCAATGTGTACATCCAAAGACACCTGGCAAGTGCATATTGGACCTAAATCCAAACAAACCGCTATAAAAGGATGGGGCTATAACCAAACAGGGTGCTTATACCTGTGGCCATTTTGTTAATATATGAGATGGAATAATGATTAAAGATGACAGTGTAGTAAAATCTTCCAGCTAGATATCTCCATAACAACAAAAGTATATATAACAGCCAGGTCCCCATATAAGTAACACAACATCATTCCTGTTACAAACCATGCAACAAACGTTACACCCAAAAAAACACAAAAATAAGCAGAAACATGCATTGCAATAAAGGCATAGTGGTGAAGACTTTAAGCTCGATTATTTCGTACCCTTCCTTGGTTGCTTGAAGTGTTCGACTTTATATATCAACATGCTACCTTATACCCACACAAAAAGCTGCCTTCAAAATTGTACACACAAAAGTTCAGTTTTATTCAGTTTTAAAGATGAGAAATTCAGTGCTATTCACCAATGTCTGAGTGCATTTTAGGATAATTGTTTTAAATTATATTAGATCAGTTCTTAATTGATAGAAAGATGCTAGTCTAAGTGAGAGATGTTATCAACTAATGTTTTACCAATTCAAGTTGTTTACTTCTTTTCCATTTCTTTTAAAGCGTAATAACTATAAAATCAAGATAATCATTTATAAAAAAAAACATATAATAATTAATAGGTGTTTAAAATCTATCATTTATGACACTATGCAAACACAGTTTTTTGTACATAGAGAAAAAAGCAAATCTATCAAACTCTATAGTACAAATTTTGTCTCAAACTTTTATCGGATTTGTTGAAAAACTGTCAAAATAAGTACGAGGAAAGCATTAAAAATATCGCGAACAACACAAAACATCACATTCTGTTGTTATGGTTGTAACTTATATGCAGAGAAATGTTTGAAACCCAAAGGGCACATCAGACATAGGTACTTACACTTTCTTAGCATAAAACTTGGTAAGGTACGGCTTGGTCTAGTAAAATATACACCAAATGGTTATATTGATTTACGCCACTCATTAGAAATTACCAGATAACAAAACTTGAAAGGGATTTTGTATAGGAAATATTGTCACTGATGATTGATATATAATTACTCTTTCCAACTGTTTACAGTCACTCTTACTTCAATTATCTTTAGTTTTCACATGAAGGTCTTTAAAGCACTTTATTAAAAATTTGTTATGACGGTAAATCTGTCCATTACTAGTTCAAACATTATTACTTTGTTTAGCCTCTTTTCCTCATTAGAGTGTTAAAGACACACCCAGCATTTTATTACCTCAAGATTCTCACCGTGCCAACATTCCAGCGTGCAAGCTTACCTTATTTACTTTCACCACCAAAAGCTTTTTTTCAAATTAGAAAACTTTAACACAGACAAAACCTTTTAGATCTAATAAAGTAATGTACACTTTTAAACACATTAAGCAGATACTTTTTTGGTGGTTTTGTTGCTATGATAACACAGCAGAAAATGTCAAGGTTAAAGCAAGTGCAGGTAGGAATGTTGTCATGGTTACAACATGCACATATATAAGTTTCTATGGAGATATCTAGAGTAGTCAAGAAAACTGGTTGCTATGGTAACATATACAGGTATAAGTTGAAATTGACTAAAAGGTATGAATACATAGGATATTGTATAAAAATATGCAGGATGTACTAGCAGTAAATATATAAAGATAGGGAAGGTATACTAAAGAATTATGAACAAAATGTCAATTTACCACACTAAGATCCTCTTCAAGCTCAAACATCACATTTCTTGGTCAATACTAGATTTAGGTAAATTAATAAAAAATGGAAAAGATAAAACCTTAAAAAGATGCAAATTTATTTTAATACAATGAGACTATTTTGGAATCAGAATGTTTATGACAAGGTAATCAGTAATAGAGCAGGGAAAGCTTTTGGAGGCTTAACTAGCAAAAGCTGGATGTATACAATATGAAATAAGGAGCATATTTGTTACCATAGCAACCAGCTTGACCACTAAACCCTGGGTGACCTGTGGCTGTGTACATGAAATTTGTGACACGGAGCAACATCTACATTGCTCGCGTGAGATAGAAATATGATAGGAAAAACATGCAATTTATAGAAAAACCAACATCTAAATGTCACAAGATGAATTCTAGCTAGAACAATACACAACAAGTCTGTGCCCTACCTTCATTTCACTGGTTAATTTCATTTTAGCATGATCCACTCTTCGCCTTATATCCTCTATTTCATGTTGCAAACGTGTTGCTTGCACTTTGAAAGTATTCTGAAGTACAGGTATATACAGGTAAGCATAGTCACATTCAATGTACAATGTATAATAATATAAGGCAAGGGGTGAATGTGGAAAGGTTTATTCAACAACGCGATGAAACATTTTGCATTCACCCCTCAAAGCAATAACAATTTACACAGTGTCCATGCTGCAACGTTCGGACAAAACATTCTGTATTTGACAAAAGAAGCTTTAAATTGTAATTAAGTCCATTGTATAAGATATCTCTACTGTATTTTTAATACTATTGTTTTTTTTCGTTTTTTTAAATAGTTTGCAACATGAACTTAACAATATATTCTGAAGAATGATTAAACATATTTAAAAGCCTATATTAACATGTTGGTTTTAAAGCATTTCGGAACAGCTCAAAGTAACAAGCACTTATAAAATTCTAAATATTGTTCATGTATTACGTTATTAGAAATAGTAACAGCAAATAAATATCTCTCAATATTATCTATATACTTCAGTAGCAAAGGAACTTCTTTATACAATTGTAAAATAACTTGATTAATAAAAGTATAAAAGCTAGTACAACAATTCATGAAACAGACACACTAACTGGGAATATGTGCATCAACTTAACTTTGGGTTGATCATTTAGTTAACTTGTATTTCAAATTGTTTTTACAAAATATGAGAAGAAATATTTGTTGATGCTATTACATATAATAACAGGTGCACATATAACCAGTTACCATTCTATATAGTTGGCAACTCTAGTAAACAGTTTTACGGTGGATAATATTCTACTTTACATGTATAGTAACCACAGCAACTATTGGAAATGTCATAATCTAAATCCATAACAATCATAAATTGTATTAAAAAGTCAAGAGAGTCAATAAACGTTTTTAACTCATTTTATATACAACACTAGTATCATATTTTACTTATACATTTTAAATACTTATTAATGTACACATTTAAGTCAATACTCAAAGTTCAAATTATTACTTATATATATACAATTTATATTATAATTTCACAAGATAAATTTATCATGTCACTGGCCTGTTATCTGAACTAAAGGTTTACAAAAAGCACATTATAGAGGATGTAAATCATGATTGTGCTATGTATGAATACAAAATAGAGATTCCTAATGATGAGGGGTGAATTTTTATTTGATCATTTTGCTTATAAGCCTATATGCAACATGACTGCTAATTCACGGGGCTGGAGAACTAACTGCAGATCTAGAGCTCTATCAAGAACACATGTGTACAAAATAGCCATCAAAGTCCCTATATTTCTACATAAAGCCATTTAGATTTCCTATTTTACTAACATGGCAAAGTCTGTGAAAGAAAGACTTCCTTTACAAACCAAAAATGTGTCTCACTATTTTTTTCCTAAAAATGATTGCTGCACCTAAATACAGTACACTGTGGCCGGTGCCCCAGGTCTGAAATCTCACTGAAGTATGATGAACTGACCAATGCTAGAACATCAGGATACCAGGCTTAGAAACAACACATACCTCTCCAATTATATGCAAACAATGCAAAGTTCTTCATCAGCTTACTGATTTTATTTTTATACATTTGTATTTTCATTCATCTTTACAGCCCGTCAAGCAGATTCCAAGCATTAAGCAAGAAGTATTGACTATTGATATAAGTTTTTTCTTCTATTTGATATAATTTACACAGCTACATATAAAACAGAGCTATTTCTTTGTTATTTTCCGTTAACTCTTATAGTTTAAACTAACACATTATCACAGAAAGGTTCTAGCACTTCTTTGAGACCAATTCTTGCCATTCTATGTTACATTATAAAGCCTAATGATCTTCATTTCCTAACTAACAAATGAAGATAGCTAGTTAGTACCATTTTCCTGTAAGCTTGTAACTGTCTATCATAAAATGACTGAAAAAATAGGAAAACAAATCTGAACTATATCAACTAAAACATTAAATTTGATCACTATAAAATTGGAATCAGCTCATCTTTACAACATTCTATCAAGCTTTATTAATGTTGAGGTCTAAACTATATTCTACCTTTACCTGTAATTTCAATCACCTACAATGCTTTGTTCTAGAATACTTAAAGCTGTTTTACCATTATTATGATGTACGCAATGTATCTACCCGGTACTCATTACATGTTAATTTTGTGTTGCATTTCTACAATGTGAAAGCTGTTTTTTTTATTATTGAAATTTAACATTTTTTCTTCTAGACAGACTACCGGGGTTGTTAAAATCTATGTTACTTCTTGAACTAGACTGGTTGGAATCATAGTCAGAATCAAACTGATCGTTCTCAATTAACTCGGCTTTTCGCTCGCTCCCAATCAAGGCTACAGGATACTGTCTACGCTCTTGTTTCTTTTTCATGTACTCGCTTTGAAATTGATGAAGTTGGTTTGCAGACATTTTTAGAGGCTTCAGAGTCCTCGGGGAAGTTTGAGCTTGAGGTTTCTGAGTATTTCTTTTATTTTCCTGATATCGCGGGGATGAGTTTACATTCTGAGCATTTGACCTCCGCGGACTTGTACTGGTGCTATTGATATAATTTGTATTCTGTCCTCTTTTAGGAGATGGTGAATATGATCTGTTTCTATCTGGAGAAGGTTTCCGTTGCCATGGACGACCCCTATCATTTTTGTTAACAGGGGAGGTAATTTCACTTTCTTGCCATATTACACCATCAGAGTCATTTCCCCTGTCTAGTAATTGGGAACCGGACTGTGATGGGGTTTGAGAACGAGATGTTTGTAAACTTGGACTCACCAGTGGTCTGCCAGGGGAACCAACCTTAGAGGACGGTTTTAAATCATTTAGTTTGGTTGCTTTCTCTTTGGGGCCTTCCAAAGTAGAAAGAAGTTTTTTATGTATAATGTCTAATTCATGGCGAAGTCTGTTTGTCTGTTCCTCTAGGGGATTTGTTTTCTTTTTCTCGTCGAAATATCTTTTCTTCCATAAATCACGAGCTGAAAGAACAGAATCACAATCACTTTGATACCATCTGTACTTGTATTTCTGATATATTTTATTACTGACTTGCCAAGTGATGACTACATTTTATACAGTGAGATTGCAAAAACATTAAATTAAAGATCAATCAATTTTGTATTAGACTATAGTGCAAACAGATTAATCCAGCTCTCCAAATATTATAGGAACAGTGAGATACAATAGGGTTGAAGGTAATGCAATTTGGTTATATCGTAGCTATTAAAAAGATTTGTGACCATTATAAACAGTATGATCTGTCGTAAGTCAAATGACAGTTTAACCTATTCTGCTGCAATGATGAATTTTGGTTAAATTCTGTTTTTTACAAGCTGTTACTTCATTTTAATTTTGGACAGTATACATGGTATTTAATAGTCGCAAATCTTATTACGATGTCCAATCAAAAATGGACGTTACAAAGACTTTGGGTATGTGGTAGAATCAGATTCATGCCTTTAACTAACCATGATTGCGTCTGTTTTGTGTTTTTGTTTGCATCAGTTTTGCATGTTTCACCAATTCTTCTCGTTGTCTTTCTGCGGCCCTTCTTTCTTCTCTCGCATCTTCTAACTCCTTCATTAGATCCTCCTCTGTAAAATACACACAATCGTAGAATTAGCAAACACTCTTTGATAACACTACACCCTACTTTATACCGATAACCCTCTAAACCAATTACAGTCCCATTTCCCAGAAGTAGAAATTTGAATTATTAGGATATGACCCCTAAGATATTATACAATGAACAACCACATCACCCTACAATAATCAATGAACCACACAAGACAATAAAATGGTGTAATTATGCTCATGCAATTTGATGAAAAATGGTCAAAGGAAACAAAAATCATGCCCAAAAAATATATCATGCAAAAAAGGAAGTACAAATAATATGAACATCTTCAAACGTTGAAAACTGAAATAAAAACAATTTTGATAAATGATCACACATTTAACAGTTTCATTTTTGATGCCATGAAAATGTTACAAGATTACTGGTCAATATTTTGCTCATGCCTTTAGTATTCAGTAATTATAATTTTACTTGTTTGTTCATCGTGAAGAGTTAGGAAAGTTGGAGGATTGATCTAGAGTTACAGCAAGTAAAGCTTCAAAAGTTGTTATCATTGAGCAGTAAGTTAAAGCATCTCAACACAACAAAGCAGACCAAAGCTCTGCAATCTCAATACTGTTTCTCGTATTGAAAATCTTAAAGTAGTAACACTGTAGGATCGAGAGAGAAAAAATACTAAAAGTACATTTTAATAGTTCCTATATTTGTTCATTTACTTGAATATTGAATTTACTATGATATGTAAACATAATTATACCAGATGTTCTAATCATTTATTCAAATAGTTCAACCTTTTCTATACAATGACTATAGTTATTGGAAACCTACTTTTTAATGTAAACCATTTGTCTCGTTTTAAACACTTTTCAAACAGATTGGCTCGCACTTCAAACAGAGTGAAATGAAACCGAACTTTTTAAAACTACTTCAAGAGCATTGTTACTGTGTCACTAGTAGAAGTAAAAGGAATTCTCTAACTGATTATAGCTTGATATTACTGTCATTTATCAGGACAAAACGGAAGAATTACGTTCATATCTCCGTGGATATTTCGTTGATCAGGTGTGTATTTCGGAGACGAGGCATAAATACACCTTGTTTTAATGGCACAAAGTAAACAGCATACATTCCGACCCTGTACCAAATGTTCACAGCACATCACCAAGCAAAGTGCAATGTTACAAACCTGATTGACAAATTGCACAGATTTTATATATCACTAAAACAGCAGACGTTGGTATACTTTCCTATACTTTTCCTTTCTTTTGGCTACAAATATTTACCTTAGCTACAAAGGCAACAAAGTGGATGACACTCGAGTGTGAAACAGCGTATATACCACAACATTTATCTGTCCTTAGATACATAGCATGATTGAACGTATAAATCACACATGTAAATAACTGCAAAGAATAACATAGAGACAGAAATATGTCTCACCCGAGAAAAAGGTTTAGAAAAGAATTACAGCAAATATAAAGTAAATAGAGAAAATTTACAGCTAAATTACAACACCAATATCAAAAGATAAAGTGAGGATTTAAGAAGATCCTGTCTAAGATTTTGGTCTTAAAATTTAGTGCAGAGGAAACCAAAATATAAATAACAGGATATGTACAACACATATAACAAATGGTAAAGGTTATCTATATGTACAATGGAACTAATTTAAACAGTTTCTCTTAACTCTCTCCTATACCTCAGCACGTTACCATGTTTGGCTGATAAAATGTAAATGCAGTGCTCGTTAAAAGCAGAACACTCTGACAAGTGTCTGATTATGTTGAGCCTTGCTGTAAAGACGTACTTTGTTTTCGCCGCCGTGCCTTAGCAGACGCAGTGTCACGGTCAGGGGAGGTAAGTCTCATTGGTGGAGGGGAGGGAAACCGTCGCATCTCCTGAAATAAAGTAAACAAAGAATATGCTTAGTAGATGACTTTCTATATTTCATTGTCTCATATTCGGTATGAGCTATTAAATGAAGGAAGATGGAAATGTCCCAGCAATATGCCAGACATTCCAAGTTAGAAATCGTAGTAGGTCAGAATGTGGTCAGTCATTTACACACACAGTTTGGTTATCCTAGAACAAAGTCTGGTAAAATGACTGTTACTACAAGATAACAATGAAACTGTCAAATGGTGTTAAATCCCTCACAGACACAATGGCTACTGGATAAACATTTTATCTGGGAAGTTGGCTATTTTCTCATGTTCAATGTCGAGCATATGACAACATTTTATCCTATGTTATGAATCTTTAAACCAGCTTTTTCCCATTTCCCACAAGGCTTATTCTAAGGGTTAGCCAAGTGTCAAGGCCATTGCTGATGTGTCACCAGAAACCAAACTATGTATCATAACTAAGCAAAAAGAATGATATAAATGATCACCAAGTCCTAAGTTATGTATCACAGATTGAAGGACAATCATAGCACGGTGGCTGGCGCATATAACTCGTAATGGATGGATACCAGCAAGACGTGGTTTTTAAACCCAAAGAAAGATTGCATTGTTTCCAAAAAACTAAAATAAAATTTATATCAAATAAGTTCCCTCATTAAGTTTATTCAAAAACACTCAATGAAACCAAGGCAGAAACAATCTGACCTTTGGGGTGTATGCCAGGTGTCTAATATACCCACTTAAAGGCTAAGAACTCTCAAGCTTTTGAACATTTTCACATCGTAATATAATTTCATTGATCAAAGTAAAACATTAACTGAATTAACTTTTAAACTCGTCTTCACACATCATTACCACGGCATTCTCTCTAAATAGCAAGCATGCCACCCTTCACTGAGAGTTCAATAGCATGTACAATAAAGGACAATTATTGATGTGGACTGCCGTGTCCTTCAGTTTTTCTGGTTCTAAGTTTTGTGTCAATGATATACTCTGGCCTAAATAAAAACTGCACATGTCACTTTGAAGGTCACAGAACAGGTGTGTGATTGGCTCGACTGGTTTATGGCACTTCAACGTAAGAAGGTTATATAGTACCAACCTTAAGGGACAAATGATTTACAGATGTAGGTTATTTGTAACAGCTTTTAACTATACTCAATACAAGCACAGTGTTTCCATATTGCCATGTGGAACACCCTCTTCATAGACCTTGCCCAATAGACAAACAATTTACAAGCTTATGAAGTGATCTTTACTGCACAAGTATACACCAAGAACCCCTTTCTTTATCACTGTTTAGATGAAGGATATATTGTTATCAGAGCACAGTTTTCACTTTTGAGAGGTTTAAACATTTTATGTGCTTGTTTACAGAGTTCAATTTCACGTCTGCTAAGGCTTAAGGTCCTTGTTCTCAAGTGTCAATTGCTATTTTCATGAAACGTTTATATCATACCCAGACAGTGTCATGATCATCGCATCAAAGTGTTATCTTACTTTCCTCTGTCACATGTATGGGGAGAAAGATAATTGTTTGAACTTCCTCATTACTGGCCAATCCTCCGGTTCTATAACCCATTTCTTAGAGTAAAACCAACGATTTTTTCTGTCTAAGATGTAATTTAACCAAAACTTGAACTGAACTGCAAATGAAATTAAACAGTTCCTTGCTAATAATGGTGTTATTTATATGCAGTAAACATTTCATTCATGTAAGAGGGTACATGTCTAACTTGAGGGGTGAAAGTGAGAGGGTTCTTAGTGCTTTAGAAAATGAAGAAGATAGAACCCTTTCACATTCACCCCTTAGTATAATGGATATAAAATATTTACCTCGTCAGAATTAGTTTTCATCAGTTTGGCCTCCTCTGCTATCTTCTGCCTGTCTTGTTCATGCTGTCTTCGTTCCTCTTCTTCTCTTCTCCTCCTTTCTTCCTCCTCTCTTCTTTCCCTCTCCAACTCTTCTTGCCTCTGTCGTTCCCAGTCTGATTCATCATCGTTACCATGTTGATCAGAATCATCCTGTTCTGGGGACATTGGCTTAAGACGGTCATCATCACCATTGTCCAGTTTTCGCCTATCACAGAAATAACCATGTTAGGTTTTGACTAATTAAGATACGAACGATTGTAGTCGAAACAAATACAAAGGTAAAGTCATACTTCATTCTTCTAGAAAAGTCAATACAGTTTTACATTTTATAACAGTCAACAGTGATTAAACATGTACCATACTGTCAGGTTTTCCTATAATTACAAGAATCAGTGGAAATTCCTCCACCAGACTTGTTTATGCAACGGGATTATGAAGGGGATTATAATAACATCTTGGAAATTGATTTGCCAGCACATTAATGTATTGTCTGTGCCCTGACTGAGTCCTGACAACCATTTAACTACAAAGGCACTTCCTGTTCAGTGTGCAAGGTGCTTCCTTTGGTTTCCAGGAAGTCAATCAATTCTCTGCAGCAGACAACATTTTTAAGTGCCCTTTTTTAATCTATCCAGAAGGAAATATGGTTCAGCAGACATTAGAACATTCTAGGACTTTTATCTGACCAAAGAAAGTTTGCTTCCTAAGACATTTCCAGTTTAAAGTCATTGACAGGTATACATGAAACTGACAGCAGATTTTGTGCGTTTCAAAGTATACCTGGTATTTCATGAAAAAGAATCATTGTTTTACACTGGAATAAAAGAAGGTAGATAACACCACCAAAGCATTGTTTATTCATCTGGAATGATAGTGCTACGGTAACAGTGCAACCGGTATTTAAACAAAGGGTGTAAGCTATAATTGGCAATAGATAAATGTATACAGAAAGTAGAAATAGAACAAAAGTTAGGTTGCTATGCAGTACAGGCATTCTTTGTTATGTTTCCATGGCTCCATTGTTTTCATTTAAGGCAGTGAAAAGGTAAAAATCGGGTTGACTCTCCAAAATATCCTAAGACTATTATAAACTTAACTTGAACTTAAAGTGGACCTATGACTAAGGAGAAACCTGCTAATTTTGCACATCCATATAAAGTAATTGTACAGGTAATTGAAAGAAAACTTAACAGGTAGTTTCTAAGTCAAGATAATCCAATAAAGGGAGCAATAAACCATAAACTAAGGGTGCAATTAAATCCAATAGTAAAGGACAATTAAAGCAAAGACTATTATACCTCTGTCTGATTTTTTTTCAGATTTTATCTTGAGAACTTTAAGTAGGATCTATAGGCTATAAGAGGTATTTAAGACGGATTGAATTGCATTGTAATATAAGAAATTGCACTTGCATGTCTACTTTTTTTCTTTTATCAGATTTTTATCACATTAAAAAAGCAAAAGTAAAAATATGTTCACATAAAGCCAAGTCCATGCAAAAATACCACATCCTGGACTATTTAGACAAATTAGTATTGGTTTGTGGACTTGAGTGTACTTGTTCTCAAAACAAAGAGAACATTGAATCAGGTGGTTTCCATAGTATACAAGAGTGGTTTATAGTTTATATCAGTCTCAATATTCCCCCACCCCCCATCTACCACTACCCTTTCATTCATTCTTCAATTTTACAACCATCAAAGTTTCAGTTACTCTCAGTTGCAAAACAGTTCCAGCCTTTTTTTCAATTTCAATACTTCTTAATTTACACAAAACCTAACTATCTTTTTAGAGCTTTAATCTGATAGTGCCCCTCCCTATAGATTATTGTGATTATCAATATAAGTCTTTACTGTTAACTGGTGTAACTGCATTAGTATTTTATACCTATATAAAACAGCTTTGCATCACAACCTTCTGTAGACTGATAATCTTTAGATATAGTAGTATTATGATATTGTCTTTTGTTGCCATAATAGACTAGTATACATATTTATTGTATAAGATCTAGCCACCGTTACACAGCTACCGTATGTATACACTTCTATAAGGATAAGTGTAAATCCACCACTCGCGTATGTCACAAAAAAATCAAACTTAAGCTAAGCCGATTCCTTCTCTTACATAACAAAAACATATCAGATTTTCACTTGTTTTATGGTATCCAACACTGTGACGTCAAATAAGGAATCTTTGTATTTTAATAGCATTTAAACCTGAACAACAGGAGTCAATAGAGTTATAACAGTGGCAATTGTTTGAATGAAAAAATAAATATTTACTTTTTTAAATTCTACACACAGTGACAATTTACTGTTTTGACATTAAAATATAAAGCGTTAGATGTATAAATCAAATAATGATATCGACACCTTGTATGTTTAAATCTAAATTGTATCAAATGTCATGATGAATAAGAGTGAACTTACAAACACAATGAAGCTAGCAGTGAGACAGATATCTATTCATTTTCACCATACACACATTAACTTTTATTCATCTTAATGTATTTTTTCTTTCACTACAACTAGAGAAACAGCATTGTAGCAAGCTAAGCTAATCTGTAGAATCATTAGGGGCCTGTGGCGATATCCTTTTAAGGGGACAGAAGCAAATATGAGCCAGACTGCGCCCATGAATACATGACATGCGATAGATAGATTTGCAGTTAAATTCAATGCTATAAGAGCCAAGAGTTTCTATTAATCTGATTATGTGAGAGCATGTTTTTTGTTTGTTAAAGAAACAGTCAGGTGGGATTAGATAGTCAGTGTAATGTAAACATCGTTAACGTATCAACTGTGTCCGGCAATTTTTGACAAGATATAAAAGGAGATATGTTTTTTAAAGCTTTTCAGAGTGCATACAAAAATAATAATAAGAGATCATGGAAAATAAGATAGACAAATCGGGAACATTTTTATACATGAAATGATTATAACAGATCGGGTAAAATGAAATTAATAAATCGGGAGCTTATATATATACATGTATGAAGCAAGAGAACTTAAATAAAATGCAGGACATAAGGTTGGGTAAGGACAGATAGTTGAATCATGCTGATCAAATATTATATTCAGCTTAATATTTTCACACATATTCACGCGCTATGCATCAGATAAATAAGCATTTTTGAAAATAGTTTTGGACTTTTATTTTACTAATTTAGTTGGTGAAGAACTAAACTCAACTTTGGATAAAACTTAGTCAAGTATGTGTTTATTTTGAGTGTATACAATCATTTTTGCACAGATTTCATTACAAATGCTTATTTTGTGACACAGTTAAACAACAAGACAAATAAAGTGTAAAAACCTCTTCCCTATACTCACCTATCCAATGGCTCGTTGTCTCTATACGTGTCTGGTGTGAATCCTGCAATACCCGAGTCTTCATCATGTTTATGTTCATTGCTACCTTGCTGTATAGCTTTAACACTCTTAGATTTCTCGTTGAGAACCAAAGGAGGTGTGGCACTTAGAGGACGTAAAAAGTCATCCTGACCGTTGTCCCCGGGGCCTGGGTGACGTCGCGGAGAGCCCGCCAAATGGTGTTGAGAGGGATCTGTGTGGTTGTCAGAATTAGAAAGAGGGTGACTACCAACTCTAAGATCATTTGGAGGTTTGGTAACTTGATAACTGTTATTATTGGAGCTACCGGTATTGTAGTTGTCACTATTAACTCGAAGATCGTTTGGAGGCTTCGTACCTTGATTGTTATTGGTACCGTTGTAGCTGTTATTGTAAGTATTGTTGTTATTGGGTTGAGCTTGAGCTGCTGGTATGTTATTTGTACTTTGACTGTTATCATACTTATCACTGGTTTGAGAGTCACTAAATTCACGGTTAGAGAGAGGGTAATCGTGTCTAATCTGGGATCCATTTTGATTCACATGATTCACAGGAGGATGCCGAGCGGATGACATTGGTGTAGGGGATGTTTTCATGACCATTGGAGGCGTAGGTTTGCCATCCTGATCGGGGCGGGGTGTTCGAGGCGTGATTGAGGGGAGAGTTGGATAGTGGGATTGGAAGCTTGCACCATTTGATGTGTTGCTAAATTTGGCATTCTGGCTGGAGGCTTCACCTGTGTAAACAATGACGCAAATGTCCATCAAAAGCCTTCACGAACAATATGATGAACTAACTTAATTAACAAAGCATAATTACCATACATTAAGGTTAGACCAGCAAACGTGATGTGTGTTATGAAATATTAATTTACTTCTGGTTATGTTTAGTGCCAAAGGTTAAATGTTGTGTCTGAGCATTGGGATCATGCAGTGAAACATACTCTCTGGTTTGGGAGGCTATAACAGTGATGTTACAAACACAAGACAAAAGTATTAAGATATAGATAGGCAAACAAAGTGGTTTGATTACAAACAAAACAAACAAAATGATAAATTGTCTTTCTGACTGGTAAGCGAATATTAAAACTTTCTCTGGTGCAAATTAGATTTAATAATTGATGAATAATGTGAAAATATAGAAAAATATCAAA
>ENA-OREC01000709-OREC01000709.1-marine-metagenome-genome-assembly--contig:-NODE-709-length-14358-cov-11.835656_pt1 | contig 14358 bp, 15 predicted proteins | sample MGYA00248626_ERZ508543 | MGnify/ENA primary metagenome ERZ508543 (study PRJEB26211, sample SAMN05518279) | marine metagenome | isolation source: Puget Sound, Washington, USA | host: Bankia setacea... | reverse complement strand
TAGTCTTCCTTACATAGAAGGCATCGATCAGTTTAGTCTTCCTTACATAGAAGGCATCGATCAGTTTAGTCTTCCTTGCAGCTATAAATAGTGTTATATTAATGCTGTAACGTTAATGGCACGTGTTGAATGTTTACTATTTGGTATGACGATGTTTAGAAGGCCTTTTGGCTAAACTTGCTAATCATGAACAATGCCTCTGAAGATTTATGTCAACTCAATGTACAGGTTCAACTAGAAATCATCAAACATGGACAACTTAGTGTATTTAAAACAAACAAAAAAAACGCCCAATTAATATCAGACATTTCAAGTTTACTTCTTTACTATTGTATTTTAGGAGAAGAGGAGTATAGCCAAGGAGATATGGTGGGAGGAGAGTGAGGCCATGCAAAACGCCCTTGAATCCCTCGCACAGGACATGTTCGATGCACAAACTGCTAGAAAGTTTCTTCGATCTGGTACGAGCTTTTGTACAGTCTGTTTTTAAGTTAATGCACGTACATGTAAACGGTACACATAATGCGGTGTGTGTGTGGTGTTTGTTATAAGGGTAACATCAAAATGTCCATGTATGTCACGAACAAACGCGTGCACGTTAGAATGTCAATCTCGAACAAAGATCTAAATAGTAAAACAGTAGCTGAAAGATTTCTCACGTAAGACATAATTGATGCGGCTGCTGAGAACCTGAAAATCGTTTAAACAATTTTTAAAATTACATGAATGCATTTAGGTATTTGTTGCATTTTCTATTTGTATTAGTTACTGAGACGGAGGTACACTTTGGCCTGTCAGCAATGGACGAACCGGAAGTTGAGGGGTTATGGTTGAGAAGAACCATAGAAGACATTGACCAACAGGAAAGCTCCTATATACTTTCTAGATACAAAGGTGAGGGCATGTTTGTGTTAAGCATTCTGTGAACAACAGTCCAATGCTGCTTTTATGTAAGAGCTAGAAATACTCTTGTAAACTATAGGTTAACTCTTGTAAACTTCAAACCAAAGGTCCACTGTTAAAAATTACGTGCTTTCTTTCTCTTCAACACAGTAAAAGCTTTAACATAACCTTGAAGTAACCCATTTGTTTTATTTCAGAAAGCACTCATAACAATCCTGAGGACAAGATAAAGAAGACTTCTGAGATGTTGGGACAACTCAAACAAGCAATGGGAACTAAACTAGAAAGCAACACGTTAGACTACAAGGTCAAGTGGGACAAAGAGACAGGTAAGCGTACCGTGTGTATTGGTTTGTATGGTCAGCATAACACATACACGCACGCACGCACACACACACACACACGCACACACGCACACACACACGCACGCACGCACGCACACACACACAGAGGACCGTATTCATATACTTTTCTGGAGGCGTACTAGGATTAATTTAGACCCTTTGTTTCAAATATGTAAACATTTGTGTTAACAATCATACTTTGCAAGATACTATTTGAGTAGAAATAAGCAAACGTAACACGGCATAGTGGTTCAACTTTGCCAGCAACACTTCTTTAACGTGGCTAAGCTGAAAGTTCAATTTTGAACCCCGGGTAAACGTGAGTTCTTTAAGAACGTGTTTTTTCCAACATGTAAGCTCATTATCAACCTCATTGTCTTTGCAGGTATAAACCCCTCAAACAAAGAACACCAGAAGTACTTGACGAAGTTAAACGACGAGTTTGTATTCAAGATGTGTAAACTGATTCAGACGGCTGTAGAAGAGAGAGGCCGGTTACATGATAGCCTAAGCATGGAGATTTGCCAACATATACAATTCTGTCAAGATAAATCCAGTAACTTCTATGGCAGAGATGATGTCCTCCAAGTAAGCATTGCAAAACATTAAATTTACTAAACAAATGCCTTGCATCATTAATCTTCGCTTTGTGGTACCAATAATGATGATAAATATTACAACTACCATACAGCTGATTATGATGTTGATGACAATGGCGGCGATAATGACGATACCGATGATGAAAACGAACTCCATCCTTTAATTTCCATATAGTGTTTTATTGTGTAAATTCTTTCCTCCAAACGCTTTAATCAGTTGTTCTAACATATTGAACTTATCGAAATTATTATATTCAGAAGAATCTTCAAAATATGTTTTTTCCGCGGTTTAATGCATCAGTTAAGGTGGTGATTTAAGACAGAGCTATTTAGTGTTTGATGCCGCCTTGTTTCTCGTTCGCATGTTTTCTCATCATAACTACACATTCATAGAATATTCTGTTAACCTTTAAATAAAGTGTTAAATAACTGTCTGTTGTAGAAAATAAAGGCATATGTTGGGAGTATGAACAACGAAGTCCTTGTGTTACATGGAGAGTCTGGCTCGGGGAAGACGTCCATCATGTCAATGGCCGCCAAATACTGCCAGCAATGGAGCAGTATAAAGGCTGTTACGGTACTAAGGTAGGTTTTGACGCTGAAGAAAAAGGATTAGTATTATGTTTCCATATGCCATGAATCATTCAGCTTCCGTTCGGCAGAAACAAAGATGCAATATTCAATGACTCGTTCGTTTGTCGTTTGTTAAAGTGTTGTCATCATGTTGCATATGATGTTGTCCTGAAAGAGGATGTATTTTAACAAACATTGACGGTGTATCGTTCATCCCAACTAAAAAACAACAACATTACGATAATTGAAGAAAATAGTGAGTGTTTACATTAAATCAATTACTGTTTGCATTGGTGCATTTACAGTTACGACTAAAACCTCTTAGCTATTGAATGTAGCGTGTTAACCAAAACATTTACTCAGGTAGCACCTTGTCATCCAGTAAAAACGAATTAATTATATTGAATGGCTACAACGGAAACCATTCTTATCAGAAATACCCTGGCTATTTCTAAGTTATCAGGTCCTAAGTTTCGTTATTCTTTGAAACTGTTATCGGGGACGGGTAGTATGGCTTTAAGAAAGGTCAGTGTAATCCTTGACTCACACATAACATAAACATTCGACATAACATAAGAAGATTCAAATGGCAATTTATTGCAGTCGTTTTATTCTATTTTCAAGATGTGTAAGGTACTGGAAACACTTAGTCGCATAGATTATAAATTATTATGTAGTGGGTTGCTTGTGTACACACATAGATGTGAAGCTGTTATGCTCCTCCCCTTCGTGATTCAGATTTATAGGAACCACACCAGACAGTTCTAACCTTGTGGCACTGCTGACCAGCATCACCTCACAGATCAGGAAGGCGTACGGGGTGGACTGGCCTGTCTCAACGGTTAGTTTCTCTTGTACCTGCGTACATAATTACTTTCCAATTGTAATGTATGTTTTGTGATAGTTGTAGATCTCAATTACACTTCAGTTCTTTCATTCCTTTCACTTCTCCATTATTCAGGACCTCAGGACACTGACGGACGAGTTCGCACTTAGTCTGTTCCTGCCGAACACGGAACGTCCCCTGGTTTTGATTCTGGACTCCCTGGACATGCTGGACCCTTCCCACAATTCCAGACAATTACAATGGCTACCCGGAAGACTCAGGGCTAACGTGAAGATAATCGTATCCACCCTGCCCGACGCTCAGTTTGAAGCATTCCCAGTATTACAGGTAACTGACTGTCACATAAGTCGTCTTACCACAGAATAAGATATGTCATATTGATAAATAAGCTTCTCTTTATAATTGGAAGTGTACTGATGGAATTAGCAGCACAGGAACGTGTAGTCTGGTTCCCGGCTGATAGTGCAATCAAAGTTAAAGGGGAAGGAACTCCAGAGTTAGGAATGGACTTTAAGAAGATGTTATACATTTTAAGATGGTGAGCCTGAATTTGTTCCTTGTTAGCAATCTTGACTTCAAATATCAAGAAACATCGACACACTTTTTACATCGTATTGTTATGCATATCTTCACGCGTCTCTTACACAACTTAATTCTTCATAACCATTGTCAACATTATCTTTCCAGGGTATGATAGCCAACATAGAAGAAGTAAGAGTTTACAGACACAGTGTTTGTGTTACTAATTCACATGTGTTTGTAATTCGGAACTGTTCTTGTCGTCTGTTTTAAAACACCATAACATATTTACGTCGTATGTGTAATATTAAAACCACTGTTATGTAAGATACTAGACTTGTTGTATGGTTAATAAATGTATTTATCACATTTCAAGCGATCTTGCAGCGTCTGTAAGAACTACATCAAATGTGACAGCTCGCTTTACATCTAAATTAGTTCACCATTTACATTATCTTGCAGTCCACAATTAGAGAGACTTCCAATTTCATCAAAGTTCCAACACTGAGTACGTCAGACTTCAGTGATATTATCGATAAATGGTTAGAAATGAAACACCGCCGTCTCACTTATGACCAGAAAAAGTTGTTACTGAAAATGTGCATTAAATGTCCGTTACCACTCTACCTCAAATTGGCGTTCGACAAGGCAAGCACATGGACCAGTTATCACCCCAAGGCCGTCACTGTTTTAGAGCCCACTGTCAGACAGAGCATTGATGGACTGTTTGAACGGCTGGAGAAAATACATGGACCGATGTTAGTATCAAGAGCGCTAGGATATCTCACTATATGTAAGTGTATGATTTATTTATATTTACATTTAGAATCACCACTCTGAAACCATGCAAACACACTGCGTTGGCAACACCTCAGTTCTGTGTGTATCAAATAAAAGCTAAACATACTTTGAAATTGACAAACGGGTGAAAAAAGTAACATGCGTTAAAAAGAAGTATAGATAGTCTTTTATAACCAATTAACGAATTCCAATATAATTAGTCTACAACGTACATTGTATTTTAGTACATACCCTCTTTTAGAAATCGTACCTATAATTTCGTCTATATGCTGCAAGAACTTCTTAATGATTGTTTTTTTAGCAAAGGCTGGATTGACAGAGACAGAACTAGAGGATGTGTTGTCATGTGATGACGACGTATTAAATGACGTTTATATGTATTGGACTCCGCCCATAAGGCGTCTTCCTCCACTTTTATTGGTCAGACTGCGGGCAGACCTCGACCAATATCTAGGTGCGTAGATCTTTTATGTTTGGCATATACCGCAGAAGTGCAACTATTCTAAAAGGCACACTATTCTGCAAACTCATTTGAAGTCACATTACCATTCCTAATAACAGTTCCGAATAATAACGAAAGTTACAGGAGTTTTTTTAAGACCTGGGCTGTATTTAATGAGGATTTATTCTTAGTGTTAGTCCTAGTAATTGCTTACCAACATTTAAATTATTAGCTGTGTTGTTCTTACCATTACACCTGATGTTTATGTACATGCAGAGGTAATTTATAGAATCTGAGTTTAACATTCCTGATAAATGACGTGTATCCAAGTTGTATAAGTTTGCATACAATTAGAAGTACTACGGGTATTTTATACAAAAAATGGTTTCAGATGTAGTCATTCAATTTAATCACATGTCAAATTTAGTATTTTACTGGATGCTGATTTGCTGCCTGTGTCGATATGTTGTTGCTTCACTGATTGGCTAAAGGGGATTATGTTGTTACGGTAGCGTCTGTAGAGTAATATAAACACAAACAAACACTGTATGTTCAAATAACTCACTGTGTATATAGTGTTGTCTGCTACCACACTGCTTGTTTAAAGCACGTGTTATCTTTCTTTTAAATGTGTTTTACTATCGCATGGTTAAGTGATAGTTGTATGGGTTTAAAGATATGATACTTAAAATTAAATATTTGAACACAAAGTCAAAGTTGCCGCTATAATAAAATCCTAGTATACAACTCAGTTTGAATGTAAACATAAATCCATAAAAATATTTCTGATAGTTCCCTTTGAAACATTTGACATGCATAAAGTTAGATTTTGGGTAATAGAAGAAAGTAAAGCGTAAATGAGAACGTAACACTAATTGTCTGATTGATAACATGTTTCTCCCATATTCTTCAAATGACTTTAGTTGATCGTGGTGCTGACAACCTGCGGGTAGTCTACTGGTATCACAGACAGTTCATAGAGGCAGCAAAGAACCGTTACTGTAACGAGGCTGCCAACAACGAGAAGATGCATGCTGCACTGGCCGACTTTTTTGCTGGTACATGGGCAAATGGTAAGATACTAAAATGTCAACCAAACAAGAGAGATAAGAGAAAAATCAACTGAAATACTTAGACAGCTAAAAGCCTAAGAGAAGTGTGATACTAAATACTAACCGGACTAGAGAGATAAATAAAAAGCAAATGAACGGGTAGAAGGCGAAGCTGTACAGATTGTGTATCGTGCTTCTATGTTCGATTTCGAAACCGGAAACTCTGGATAAAGAGTCAATACGCTCCACTATTGAGTTGCCAGTCAGTCCTTCCTTGTGGTTCCTAAAACGAGCAATATTTACAACATTTACAATAATATTTATGATGTACACAATCAGGTAGAAAGAAGACATACACCTCCTCCCAGGGCGCCAAAGGGTCTGAGGACAGACACGTGACACCCCAACCGAATCAATTTGGACAAACGTATAATGTAAGAAAGATTGGCAACCTTCCCTATCACAGATGTCTGGCCAAACAAGTAGATATGCTCAAGAAGGAAACCCTGTGCAATTTTCACTTTCTCCTGGATAAGTTGAAGGCGACTAATTTATGGTAAATATGTACCCCTGTTTTTATTGTTTTTTTGCTTTGATACCTGTTTATAAAATTGTCTTGTGAGTTCATGTTAAAAGAATGACTGTTTGTATTATGTTCATGTTTGATAGAAATAACGGTACGTATAAACATGTTTTATTCTATATTGTCCCCTAAACCCATATGACCAAACCACTCGACCGAAACTCAATGTGACAAAATATTCGGTACACTCCAGGCAAATACTAGATGACTTTGCTCTAGCCAGAAAGATACTGCCAGAGGATGAATTGATAAAAAATATAGATGAAGTGTTACAGTTGTCACAGGCGGCTCTGTTGTATGATCCAAACCAACTTGTACCTCAGATTATAGGACGTCTACCAAACAGCAAGGTATGCTCATGATTGTCTCTGAAGAAAATGATGTTTACAGAAAATGTTGTGATATTAGTTAGTTATCATTATGTTAAGGTATCAGGTATAAGTTCACCTTTATCTTTGATGTTTTTTTGTTAACGAAGTGACTTACAACAAACAATGGATATGAAACGTATATAACATGTTAGCTGACTACCCTGGTCACGAAGACGATCGTTTCGTGGAGACCACCCGGTCACATCAACAATAATGTTTCACCTTAACCCTACCGTTACAATTCTGCTTAGAAAATGCTGTTTTTTGTTTGTGTGCTGTTCTTCTTCTTTTTCTTCTTTTTCTTCTTCTTCTTTCTCTTCTTGATGATTTATTTGCAATTGTTTTCTTGATTGTAACTGATGACTTCTTTTTAGTATAATGTAAAACATCAAACTTTTAAAAAAAATCATAGTTTTGTTTCACTGTATACAGAATGCAGAAGAGTTTTTAAAGGTGTGCAGTAGCTACGCCATACCTAGCCTTCTCCCAGACAAACAGATCCTGGTCCAGCCTGGTGGTCAGTTGATACACAGTATGGCTGGGCATAAGGAGGACATACGATCACTGGACATTACAGCTGATAACAAAATGGCCATGTCGTGTACGTTACATCCAGTATTAACGCAACCTATCAAATATAACACAAACTGTTCATTTTTTAAAGCTAAATGGTTCAAATTTAACCTAAACTATTCAGTAGCAACTCAACTGTTTTAGTTTCAACCAAGCTGTTTAGTATCAACCTAACATATCCAGTATATTACATAGTCAGCTAAAACACGACATGCTAAGTCAAAGTTAAATTTATAAACAAGTGTAGTGTTTTTTTTATTACGAGTGCGGGAGGACCGCGTCATACCAAAGACGTTAAAATGGTTAACTAAGCACTCATCATTAAAAGGGAAACATTAGCTCGCTCTCAAGTAGCAATAATACCATCTTGAGGGCCTTATGGAAGATTGACTTAAAACATCACTTAAGCACCCGCGTTCAATGTCGTCAATGTCCCCAACAATTTAAAAAATAAATCCTTTATATGTTCCATAGGCTCAGATGACGGAACATTACGTACGTGGAGTATAGAGTCTGGTCAACAGATACGTATGTATGATGGGCTTGGTAAAATGTCACGTGCCAGGTTCTGCTGTAATGACAACTGTATTGTTGTGGACACAACCCAGAAACTCGCAATTAGGTCTGCCAAAACGGGTAAGTAGGCCTGCATAGAAGAAAACGTTGCCCCATCAATAAGTCAGCACCTAGGCTCCGTTAAAACCAATCTTGCGTTGGGTACTTAGATGTCTTTAATATTCTAATTGCGAGGTCATTTGAGAATCGACACGAAATGGGTAACGATCGCTTAATTGGTCAGAACGTGTGTTCCATTATCAGTTATTATGAAGGTATGATATTGTGCTTTAATGACGGTTGCCCAGAATATTATGTTCATTTTACTGTATGAGTTCTTTGTTAGATCGTGTCACACTCTTTCTTCTTGTATTGTGGAGACAGTTTGCAATATAACCAATATGTGTCTTGTTTCTTCATGAACGTATTGTCATGCTTCAGGGGAGAAAGTGTTCGACCTCAGCTCTGTCACAGACGACTGTCCGTCCTGTTTGTGTGGTGACAAGAAGTCCCTGTTGGTTGTGTTCAAAGAGCATGCAGCAGTTTGTTTTGACCTTAGCAACGGAGAAGCCCAGTTTACCATTAACTGTTCGGACGAGATAGAATTCAAATCACCTGGTTTATCTGCTGGTGAGTTGTAATAGATTCAATTGTGCTTTTGTTTAATTGGATATAACGTTATTGACAACTGTTGCTCAACTTTATAATGCCGATCAAACAAAATAACATAGAATTTGAGAGTCTGTCAGATATGGAATAACCCCAAACTGCTAAGTGCACAATATACTATAAATACACACCACATATACCGTACTTGTATGTTATTAACATGGTGGAGTGTTGACGTTTTCCAATAGATCGTCATTTATTCAACCCTTGTTCACTTGGTACATAAATGATGTTACTTGTTTTAAATTGACAGCCCTGTAATACAGTATCAACGAACTATCGTAACATCGACATGGCCTACATGGCATTGTTTTCTTGCTTTTGTTTCCACAATATCTATGTAGATGTGTAGAGAAAGATGAAACCCTGCTATTCTTTACAAGTATTCCCATTACAGGTACAACGAATTTTGCAGCAGTTACGACTTCAGACCAGATTCTGTTCACGGTATTAGACATTAAAAAACAAGTGTTCTCCCCGCTGTTTAGAGGATTCGAGCCTTTCAATGATGCAGGTAGTTCAATTAAACTTATTCTGTTATATGTTCTAGAAAGTGTCGTTATGCCATGCAGTCCGTCCGTATTATTGTACATATATTTTAAAGCACTTAATTTATTTGTAATATTGCACCACTATTATATTGTCATCACAATTGAATACAAGTGTTTATTCTTTATCAATTCAAATGTATGTTTCGAAAAAACTGTTCTATGCTAGTTTTGTTATTACATACGGTTAAAAAGTTTAACATTTTAAACTTTATTTATTTTACAACGATTACGAAACAAGTTATACAACTTATATTAATCATGCCCGTTGGCACCGATGTTTGCGTTTGGATTGACTTCGTGTGGGAAACCCACCTGCCTGACTTAGTGACCAATGACCATCTCACATGCCGACGTTAGGTATCGAACCCGGGTCGCAGCGGTGAGAGGCAAGTGCGTTAACACCGCGCCAGTCAGACATGAATCTTTGTAGATTATAGACTTTACTCGAAACGTTTGTCATTATTATAATTATCTAGAACATCCTTTAGCTGGTGGTAAGTTCCTTTATGATTATACTGGAAGATGTTTCAGCTTGTATGCTTGCTTTAGCTGTATGATGCTCTGCTTGATTAAACTTCTTCAACTAGAATTAATATAGATTCTACACACAATTAGACAGGGAAAAAGTACAACAGTCAGATTAATATTTCAATCAGACAGATGATTAAATGTCATAATGTGGGTTCGGAAAAATGTTGTAGTTTGGTGAAATTATTTACAATGTACTTACGTTATTAACAATGTAGAAATACACGTGATTAACCTAATAAAGGTGTACATGTAGTCCTATAACACTCACCTTTGCAGATCAGTTTTAAAATGCATGTTACAATTCTTTGCAAGGTCATATTGACGTGTAGTAAACTGCAGATATAATGCTAACTGCACGCTAGTCAGTTAATATAAATACAATTGTTTTGTATAACTTGAAAGAAACTCATTTTCTTTTTGATGCAGCTGTCATTTTTACTCTCTCTCTCTCCCTTCTCTCTCTCCCCCCTCTCTCTCTCTCTCTCTCGTTCTTTCTTTCGTTCTTTCGTTCTTTCTCGCGCTCTCTCTATATATATCTTAACCTTGTAACATGTTTGAAAATATCGCTAGTTTTATTTTTAAACGTCCGACATTCTTTTTTGACTGGCGGCACCGACATGTTTAGACTCTTTAACTCAAACTTGCTTCTTCTTTGTTTCGTTTTCTTTTTGAAAATTTATTTACTAAACCTGTCATGTGTGTTGCTTTAACAACAATTCCACAACAGCGTAGTATTGTAATATGTGATCATATGTATAACAAGATGCAATAGAGGGGAAGAACATTTCGAATGCGATAATAACATATAGATTATTCAACAGAATCATTCCGTCTATTCTGAAAATGTTCCTTAATATTCAGACTAATGTTGCTGTTGTCACATATTTAAACACCTCGTCGTGACCTGTTGTGTGTGTGTTGTTGTTTACAGAGTTAGGAGAAGAGATTCAGTATGAGATAGACGAACTGGCCTTTACAGCAGACGAGAAACATGTGATCTACAGTAACATCTACACCAACGATATAGTCTTTCTTGACTATAAACTAAAGAAAAAAGTCAAATGTATCAAAGGTATCCATTGTAGAGATAATACGTGTACTTAATCAATCATGCTAGCTTCGGTGATGTCGGCTATGCGACACAAATAAAAACACAAGGAACACTGTTACGTAGCTTACCAAGAAATCACACGAGGCCGTCGGAAAAGTAAAACTCGATGTGTAGTTATTGACAAGATTATTCCTAAGGGGGAGTATAAGTTTATAGAACTATTCTGTCTGCAACACTGTCACCATCCTAACTACTATTTCTAGCGTGCCATAGGCATGTTATGTTAAGTTGGTTACATACGTGAAATGTTTTATTAGTGCATAGAAAGTCGTCCAAACTCCTGCATAGTTCACTCATGTACGTTTGGGTTTCTTTGTAGGAGATACAAATGACTACATAAGAAGTCTCTCCTGTACCCAAGACAACAAAGCATTGTATTACGTCCAGTGCGCAACCGTAACATTCTACGACATGAAAACATCGACAAAGTCAGAGGAACTAGATCATAATGTTGACGTCATCAACGCATGTACAAACGACAAGAAACTAGTTGTGACGTCAGCAGAGGACTCCAATATACGTATTTGGGATAGGTCGAGAAAAGTGCAGACAATGAGTAAAACACCGGCTCTTACCGCTAACAGAATAAGGTAGGCACAACCGAGAAATACTCATTAACCTTATGGTTGGTTTACAACTATTGATGGCGGCCCACGGAGGTAAGCAGAATATAGTTAGGTACATGATTGATTAGGAAAAGAGATTAATCATAACAGCAACATATAAGGCGGTTGCTTGGTCTGTGAGTAAGGTTTCTCCACAGTTTGCTATTAAAGCTAGATTTAATGTCTGATAGTGTCGCCTTTTTCAAATATGCACACCACGTGTAAGTTTAAATGTTCTCAATAAGATCTATTCGTAAATAACTGTAATTTGTTGGTACTTTATGTATGTTTCTTTCAGAATGATGAGATCGTTGAAGAACTCTCGTTATTTGGTTGGCTTTGGATTCAAGACGCGGGAGAACGACACTCAGTTTTTATTTGTATATGATGTAGTGAAACATTGCTCATTGCGGGAAAGATCCCTGGTACGTGTAGCCACAACTAGCAATTGAATAATAAATATAGCTAACTTAGATGTATGCTGTCCAGTCGCTGACTTTTAATTGATGGGTTTGTGTTTGATACGAACCTTGATTTACATGTTTCTTCTTTTTTAAGTTACCGTTCATCACGAACTTATATAGACAAAATTACATCAAACATGAACACATAGTTACATAGTTTGTATAAAATAGACAGACAAATTTGACATTCTTACTTAGGTAGTAAATTTCCATGACCATCGTTTAACCTTTTTGAGTAAGTTAAGTTGTCTCTTTCTTCTCGGCTGTACTCAGCTTACGTTTAACCTATGAAGAATGAAACAATAACCATTCAGTTTTAATTCCATCGTAGCTTCAAACCCGTTTGTGTAACCTATGAAAAGTACAAGTGAATACAATATAGTGTTACGCCTTGTTACATCATCTCGTTTGTTTTCAGGATTGCTCAATATTCCACATGGAAGTTATTAATGATACAGAAATTCTTGTTGTCCATGACGTGATTCAAAAACTCAAAATCATCAACATAGAAAGTCTGAAAGTGACCAGAGAATTTCAAGGGTTCCTGCCAGGTCGTAAAAACGGCTTTGTCGTAATGAAGTCAAGGAATGGTATGTATGCTCATATTATCGCCTAAAACGGGCATTAGTTGTTCGTAACGTTGCCATTTCCTGGGTTATATGCTACTCATAATTATATATCTTTTTTAAATCCAATTCATTCAACATCACAACTCAAGTAATATAAGTTTTATCAAACAAAACATTTCTATTCCAACTTATTTCAGAGGTGGCATGCCTGAGCTTCGGTCGTCACAATGTAAAGGTTTATGACATGCAAACCGGAAACGTCTGCTGTTATCTGGAAACCAATAAGGAGCATATATTGGATGGGTTACGTGTAAGTAATGACTTTCATACGAAATTGTCGACTGCAGGTCGATTTCTCGAATTATAGTTTGTCCTTTGTCCTTTGACATCATGTACATTACTGGTTATAAGATGTCTTTGACATTAAATTCACTTCGATAGCCTAGTGGAAGAGTGCTGGCTTCGAGTGCGGGATGTCCCGGGTTCAATCCCCAGTCAAGGACCGCGTCATACCAAAGACGTTATACAATGGTACCAGTGTTTCCTTTATTAAGCACTGAACACTAAAAGGGAAACACTAGCTCTTTCTCAAAAAATAAATGAATACAAATACCATCTTTGAGAGCCTTATGGAAGATTGACTCATGGCAAATAAGCTCCCAACAATGTACAAATATTTGCTGACACTTAAAATATGACATATGATACGTCTTAATATCTGTCTAAAAACAGTCCTATATTTCTGTAAGCGGGCTGTTTTAAAAGTACTGTGCTATCAAAACATCTACACAGAAAAGCATGGTAGAAACGTGCACTTGCACAATTTCATAGGCGACAGTCATGGCGAATAAAGGCCATACTAATGTCGAACGTTAGTTTAACGTAACCACAGGAAATCATAACACGTAACGAAAGTACTCGTAATGCTTATAATTTACATGTTTTATTATCGAATTTGTTGATTCGGCTTTTTTCTGTCAAAAGAGTTGCCAGTTAATGTCGTATAAGTCAGATACCTATACTCGGTTTTTCTTCCAAAGTTTCTTATTACAACCGTTAGAAGCCGCTTTAGTCCGGACGAACAACAAAGGTATCCACGGCTTCGCCTCGGACAATTTGTAGTTCGTCCGCACTAAAGCGGCTTCTAATGGTTGTAAGAGGACACTTTGTGTGAAAACCTCGTACGGTATCTATTACTTAAAGATTAAAGTATATCCGCCCTGTTGTGTTGAATATCACAGGTGAGTTCTAATGATGCCGTCATTGCTGCATGGAACGACGAGGCCAATTTGATACACATTTTTGACCGAGGACAAAAGAAGCTGGTCAAGTCTATCCAAATTGAGCAGACAGCCATGTTTGAGGACGAGCAAGTGTTTCTCACTCCCGATGGTAAACAGGTGCTGTTTAAAATAGAAGGTATGGACACTTCAGTACTTTTAGTTTATATTGTAGTGTTTATTTTGAATTGACTATCCTCCACTTAAACACGTTTTAATTATATCAAACATTTTATAACAATGAAACACAACAATCTGGCATCGGTACTTAATGAGCCGGTGAATATTGATTTAAAATTTAAATACAGTGGGTTCTCTGACATCGTATTATATATGACAAACAAAACATTACCTCTTATTGATCACAAACAACATGGAACAAAACGTTACCTCGTATTGAACATAAACAACATGGA
>ENA-OREC01000708-OREC01000708.1-marine-metagenome-genome-assembly--contig:-NODE-708-length-14360-cov-13.492404_pt1 | contig 14360 bp, 5 predicted proteins | sample MGYA00248626_ERZ508543 | MGnify/ENA primary metagenome ERZ508543 (study PRJEB26211, sample SAMN05518279) | marine metagenome | isolation source: Puget Sound, Washington, USA | host: Bankia setacea... | reverse complement strand
CTTTCAAATCTTGGTGTACTATGAGGTTTTGTCCATCGTCCAGTTTCTATTGCTAATCTATGACTTGAAGTTCTTAAACGTGTTAATGCATACCTATAATTTGCAATTAAAATTATGTCAAGATACTTTTAAAAACCGAATTCCGAAAACAATATATATGTTGATGCTCTTGTTGAATCATTCAACTCAGTTTGCCACGTCTGCATAAAATTATCTCTCACTCTTTGACTAAAAACCTTAAGAAATGCTTTGGGACAACCTACACCTTGGTTTAACCACACATCATTAATAGCATCATATCGTATACAATCTTTGAACATTTTCGATTAAGTGGTGTTTAATACTTGATTAAAATTAAATCTTCATTCTTTTTTACATTTTGCCATGGAAACAGTCTGGTCAGACGTACGGACCGACACCATCACAAATATCGTCTGTCGTTATCAAAATTTATCGGTCTAGACCTTCGGACAACGGGTTTCTCACTGTCTGTATTAATAAATGCACAAGCTATTTCAGTTTCCGATGAAAGTTTAAGTAGGCCTAAATGGTATCGATACTCCAAAACTTTGAATCGGTGATATATCGGAAGCTCCGAATCGTTGATACATCGATATCACGATCAGCGATGACGGCCCTAGGTCACACCAGGGAGTATATAATCCCCTAACTGCCCCTGTTGGTATAGAGACGTCTTATACTTATAGTATTTAGAAAATTAAACATAAATACCGTTTAAAATGAAGGCGTACTCGTGGCCATTTAGCTATACAGTAAAGTACTATACCTGTGTTATTGTAATGTCAGTTTCAATCATTATTTCTGGGGAAAAGTCAGAACACTAGAACTCTTCACCCTAGGAAAATACGGATTTTAGAATGCTTCTCTATGTGAACTTATATCGATGTTACTTGTAAGTGAAAGAGATCGAATTTCAAGTGATTGTGGATAGGTGAGTAAGACGACTTACATGTGCACTGACAAATAGAGAACTTCATGAAGAAATCAAAATGTGAATACTGATCTAACCTGAAAGTCACTGTGCACAAAGATAAGTGATGCTGGTGGCTTTTCTCGTATCTACTTTGTTATACTTAATAACCCTTATACGAACGGTACACGAACAACACTTTCACTATGAAGTTACAAACACTTTCTCCAGTGAAATACAAACACATTGGTTTAATATTAAACCCACATATCAGTACCATTAAGAAATGACTACCGACTAAACAGTAGCCAAAAAGTAGGAGGTGTATCATGCATCACTTGGGGAAATGACTGTCAACTAGGAAAGGGTGAAGAAGCCCACATGTTTTCACACACATATAACAAGTCCATTTCCAAAAATGCCACTTCTGCGCTACCAAACATACTTGCGCATTGTCGTGGTTTATAGTAGCTGTTTAAATGTGTATTTGCATCGTTTACCCAGTTGTTATATAATATAGGATAAATCCACTGTGTCGTAAGTTAAGGGCAAGTTAGTCATGGACTGGGGCAAACTACAATCTATGTTTTGTTACAAATAATGCATAGTGTGCGCATGTTTCACTTATATTACTTGACTATATGAATTATAAAGATCTAATTGGATAAATGTAAAAGGATATAATGGATCAAAATTACGCTTAAATTACGCTATTTGAATTAAATCTGAATGCGGGATTATACATAAAATGCAAATACCAATACACATATTTTCGTGTAAAAACGTAAGAATGATAACGTTGTTCTAAATTAAAATAAACACACCTTTAGTGTATATCAATCGGTTTTAAAAAAACTATTAAAACGTTTAATAGTTTAAATATTAAACATAATACTTAAACTCGTTTGATAACAGTAAATCTTTCAATCTTTAGGCTTTTAAACACAATTAAACGAAAACATATTTAGGACCATTTAGGATTTATTAATTAGATATATATTATTTATTTGTATTCTCCCTATTTTTTTCTTAAATATTTGCTAGACTTTGCTTGTCGTTGTATATATAATTTTAGTACCGATTAGCATATGATTAAACTAAATGTTCTTATATTATTCTCTGTCATTTCGATATACGTTTATCAAACTCGTCAAAGGAAATGTTTTACATAATGCATGTTTAGTTTTAAACCACAAATACAATCGTTTTGTCTTTGCATGCCTGCTCCTTCAGGCAGCGAAAACGATTTCTCTTGGTTTTATGAATGATGTTTTAATTGGCATTTCATGAGAAAATTGTTTGATTGCGTTTCCTTGAATCATCATCCCTAACAAAATACTAAGTATATAAATAACATTGGACTCCTACCCAAAGAAACTACGTTTAGTAGTGTTTGACCAATCTCCCATTCAGCGAGAATATTGCCGAATTGGTTTTGAATAGCCTTCCTTTCGTGTCCTTTGCTTTTCATTTGTTTTCATTTCGGTAGGATTGTAGGTTTCCGGTTTGTGTCCTTCACGCAGTCTAAGGCCTGCAATCATGTCGAACTTCGAGAAAATAGGGAAGCCGGTTGAGGTTTCACAACTTCAGAAGCTAAGGACATTCTTTCCTCGTCCATTCTATCCCTACCCTGCAGCATATGATGCAAGGATTCACGGACCATACGACCCGGCAAGGACCTACGGCCCAGCAAGTAAGTGGGTGGGGTGAAAAATTTGACTCGAGTTTTCATTGTAAAGTGTAGTGACCTCAAAAAGTGGGAAAATGCTGTTGTCACAAGAATTCGCGATGCTATATAGTCGTTAATACTTTAAACTAAGTGGCATATGGTAAAACAATAACTTGGTTTATCCTTAAACAAACACACTTGTACATTCTTTCATGTTTCATTGTACGAGTACCAGTGACATATTTGCTAGTTTGACCATTATGTCGAAGTTTATGCATCAAAATGACAAAAAAAAAATCCCAATGATACTCTTCTGCAAACCGCATCAGCATATACCTGTGGTCACATGACCTTCAATGTTGAGGAACATTGAATGTTACAATGACATTATTTTCACAGACAGGTTATTGAAGAGTCTGGTATTTGTCGACTTTCCTGCATATCATTCTGACCATTGTAATAAGTGTAAAATTTAAATTCTTAGGCAATAATGCCATTTGAAAAATTGACATTTTGCAGACGATGAAAACTGTATAGTTTGTAAGCATTGTCTTATAAAGTCTATTACAACTGGCAAGTTAAACACTTTACATATGTAATTAGAAATAGTTACCATACTAAAATGCAAATTGAAGAACCAACAATAAGTGCGGAGAATGGTTGTGAATCATTGAAATACAATTAATTGTTGTCTAGTGTCTAGATTGATCATTCTTTAGCTTTCTATAAGGCCTAGACTTTCATTGCTATACTGGTTAAAGGTATTCCAGTATGTGGAAGACCACATGTCTAGGTCCCCAACAGGGGTTTGACATTATTGGAAGATAGATAGATAGACCATGTTTGATGCAAAATTTAAATGAAATATTGTTTAAACATTAGCAGTTAACCTTTTTGATTTCTGACAATACTTGTTTTGACCTAAGTGACATGTGTCCATATTGTTTTGCCTAGAGTAAAAGGACCTGTAAAAGAAATTAAACTTAACTATCAACCGACAAATTGTAGAAACTGTTCATGCTTGTTTCAATAGAAATTAAAAAGTAAGGATAGAGCTCCAAAAATCTAAACCTGATACACAGGCCTGCTGATACAATACAATCCTGTGACCATCCCAATTTTTGTTATTTATTTTTTCAGAGGAGCGTCTGATGAATGTTAAGTTTGGAGAAATTCCACAGTACATCACAAGGACAGGCTGGAGTCCAATGAAGTTCCCCGGTTGGCTTTCACAGAGTAAGGAAAACTTTATGTGGTCTTTTATTATTCAATAAATATTAATATACACGTGGGCTCTCTTGTGCTCTATCAAGTTTCTCTGAACTCAGCAGATGTTCTCCCTATAATAAATATTATGTGTCATTGTCCTATAATATTTATAGTAAATATCAACAAAAGATACAATGTACCACTAAGTCTATAGTGTGTTGTGATTATTTTGGGCTGTATTGTATAATTATCTCCAGCTTCTGTATTGATGATGTCCATCTGCCAGTTTGTGTGTGTGTGTGTGTCTGTCAACATTTTAATAGTTGCCTGTGTAACAAGCAAACTATGAGTGATATTCACTTCAACATGCACCAGTCAAAAAGACTTATATGAGATTGTTTTCGATGAACTTTCACTCTGACTGCCTAACAATATGGCCGTCTGTAAACCATTTGTTCTTGTTTTTAACACTTTAGACAGTTGCCATAATTTATCAACAGCGTTTGTTACTACTCTCAAAACAAAAGTAAAAGCATTTGCCACCGTAAAGTTATAATACATGTATTAAGTAACTTTCAATATATTTTCAGGGGTAGCAACATTTTGTAAAAACAACACAAGATGCGCTAAGACCCCACTTATTGGAGTTATGCAGTATATCTATTTATGGATGGCATACGCTGTGATCTACAAATCAGGATACCTTCCATTGTCATTTGGTGGTTACAGTAAGTATTTTCCAGGACATATTAAACATCTGATTGAGCATTTGATAGCTTTGTCTTTTAAGACTTGTAAGTACTGTAACATTGTTTGTTTGTGACTTGTTAATATTAAAATTAATTCTTATTAAATTCTAAATCAAGGAAGCTAGAACTAACAAGCAAAATCCTGAGTTAAAGGAGGATTGTTTGACCTAGATAATAAATTCAGGCGAACTTCGTTAATTCGAAGTCCTGGTGGGTGAAAAAATAATTCGCACTAACGAGACTTCGTGCTAACAAAGTCAAGAATTCTTCAGTCAACTGAAGAGCCAATAAGATCTATGCAGCAGCGTCATGTGTATAAACATCAAATCATGAAGACTCAATGAAGTGTTATTTAATTTTGAATGTCATTGTGTCACGATGCATTTGTTCAATAAACAATGTGATTAGTTTCTCTTCTGTTCTCTGCAGTTTTCTGAAAATGTGGGTTACTTTCCATATCTAAAATACAAGTAATACTCCATAAACTTACTTGATTATATGCCGTGTGATGTATTTGATGCAGCGTCTGTGAAATATTAAATATGTACGTTTATGTGTGTGTTGGTTTCACTGTTTTAATCTTATTTTTTATCTTAAAACGTAGAACACACTCGCCAACAACACGTTTTGACTCATAATACACACACGTCTTTAACGGTGATTATTTTTATTCGACCACTGATTACCCATTCTGACATAGTTGCTTCCCCTTTCTAACATGCGTTATGATCTATTAGTATTCTCTTTTTTACTGAATAATGGCGACCTTAAACAAACCTGTTTAATAACCAAGCGCTTTAACTGTGATTTAATTTGGTTGCTAACCTAGGTGACAAAATTGTTTTCACACATTCAATTTAGTCTATGAAATTATTGTTTCGCGGCTAACGTTTTTCACACCTCCATCATCGTCTACAATTCGAGCGTATGGGACAAACGGTAGAGGAAATATTAGTTGTTACGACCAGAATCTCACCTTGAATTAACAAAGCTATGCGCTAATAAAGTTCAAACTAAACAAATTGCATTTCATTGAAATAATAGCAGACAGAAGTTGGGACTTACTTCGCGCTAACAAGGAATTTGTGCAATCGACATTCGCATTAAAGAAGTTCCACTGTAGTAGATTAGAACCAAATGTTTTGAGCCAGGTGCTTAGTAAACAGAACGTCAAAACTTTCTTTAACTCTTTGCTCAATGAAAATGATTCACTAGTGCATGACATCATGAAAAGTTGTAAAGTTCTGTCTAAAGGGGTACCAAGTGTGTTTGATAACTGATCTAACTGATATTTTTATCTCCTTACAGAAACACAGAAGACACACAAGTACCACTGGTAAACCAAAAGCACTGCATAGATACATAGAGACATACTTAAATGTATCAGAAGCATTCAACAGTGCTACACTACTGATTGTTTGCATGTTACTCTACTGTTTATATAAAGTTTACTTTGTACAATATGGTGGAAATGATTGTGAACAATGAACACTTTTGTGGTTATGTTATCAACTGTATGAGTTCATTTATAAGAACACATTTTCGCTATTCTATTTGAATATGAATCTAAGTAAAAGTTCTAAATTTATCTTGTTTTGTTTTACTTGTCTTTGTTTTCTATATTACATCGTTTTTTTGTGTTGTTTCTGAAACCTTGAATATCCTCATGTGGATAATGTGGTAATTAATATAAGAGTTGTTTTTATTAATAACTGAAATGTCTATATTGTTGGTATTAAAATATGATAAAAACAGTCATACATTTATGTTCAATAACCAACGTATTTTTATAAACTTTTGAGGTTTAATAGGGTTCAGAAACAATTCTTATTGGCTTAAGAGTTTAGATGTATTATCCTTACAATGAAAAAGTGCAAACCTTGATTTCGGATAAATTGCATGATCATGCAGTTACATGCACTTAAATACAATGTATCTGTCAATTGAGTTATTTAAAAACCTTGTTAGCATAAAAGTATGTAAGAGGAGTGAATAATTTACCCAATACAAATCAAAAGGTTTATTGATTGGCATCACCAACAAATCAAGGAAGCTTGCTTTTCATTAAGAAAAAAGATTGTAAAAAACATGAAGCAAACACTGTATTACTTAACCATTGAATCACATTGCTATGTACTTGTTTGTTTACAACAAACCTAGTCTAAGAATATCGAGAGTGAATAGTTCTCAATGTGTGCTTTAATCTTCCATGGATGCCCGTAGGTCACAACTAGTTTGTTAACACTCTGGCAACCACACTAAGCAGTCTGTATCCTTCTTGGTAACACTGTCACAAGTTGAGTTTTGGCATAAGCACAACTGGACATTTTTGTCAAGAGTTAGTGCACTTGGTACATCCAACATTCTATTTTGATAACATTTAGCAAACCCCAAGTGTGTACACACAATCTTCAATGAACGCCCACCATCATATGTATCAATCCCTACACTGACTCATTACATTCAACAAGACTGTAAAGAATGACAACTCTGCAAAGAAGAATGACTGTATATTAGTTATGTACCATACTGTGTATTACCATTTCTATAGTGTGTTATTATATGTACATACTACATGAAATGTAATGCTCACTTCAGCAAGCTAATGAGTTTGATACTAAGCAAAATAGGTTATTTCCCTTTTACTATCCAAAAGTATTTGTTAACAAAAGCAACCGAACTTTCAGTGCAATCTTTACCAACCTTAATACATGTTTGATTGTATACAACCATATGATCTCGAGCTACTCTATACACTATAACACTATATACCTTTTAAAACACGTTTTAAACCAATCTACATCGATAGCTTTATAATTTGATATTCATTTTTTTTTATGATTTGGATATTTAATTAATCTTCGTTTAGTTATTGTCCGTGCACCATTAGAAAAATATCTTAAGACTAATAAATAAAAGTTTTACTGCAGCTGACCATTCTGCAATTATAAAACTTCCAGGAACGTTCATATGACATACCCTTTATTGGTACCTGTAGTAGTGCGATATTAGGTCCACAGTGCCAATCAATCCCTGCTTATACAATAGTTCAAAATGTATGTCTATAAACCATGCAGAATAACGCACAGTCGCTTTCGTACCTGTTTGTCGATGTTTCATGCTCAACTTCTACACATATGAACCGAATATCGTTGTGCCAGATTGAACCTGTTTATAATGGTAAAATATTTAAATTCATGATCTGTATTAGTCACCAAGTAAATCGTTCCAATGACGGCTTTGTGTTTGAACTGGAAACTTGTTTAACGCTTAAAGACGTTATCAGTCAAATGGGCACATGTTCAAAGTAAATATTTTGTTCAAACTGATAAAAACACACTATCGATATTACAATTTACGACATTGAACACCGATGCAATGGGTAAATAAATCGAATAAATAGTTTACGATTGCGCTTCAGCCCACTTTGTGTTGTAGCTAACCATTTTGTCGTTAAATAAACATAATTCAAAAACAAATTTAAGTTCATTTCACTATTTATAACCCACGTAAAAGTATACTGGTCGTATATAAAACGTACTTCTGAAAGAAAGAATCGATGTCTTAAGATCGAGATCAAGAATAAATAAATGTAGACTTTTGAAAGGATTGACCTTGAGTAATCAGTCCTTTGCCCGTGCTGACTGGTAGCACAAACTACAGCTCATGTCCTGCATGCATGTCCTCTTCACAAAGAAGAAAGGGAAAGTACCTGGCCAACAAAAGTTCGTTAGGAGAAAAAAACTTCACGGAACAGCCACCCATGTATGCCTGGTGGTGCGGTTCATCACCCTGACGGGACTTCACCGCGATTTATTGCACGTGTCAAACTTGCCGTTTGTCTTAATTGTAAGTTGCATCACAAATATGCATCCCCAACCCTTCATGCTTGAAGACATATTAACAAATAGGTGCGAGTTTATTGTGGTGATGCTTTTGTTTTGTAACCCATGCATGTGTGTTGTCGTATTTCTCACGACATAAGATGCTCACGAGCTCGGAAGATGTTGCTGTCGATTTAATCATGCTCTCACTAGGACGCACTTTGGTTTCAGAAGTTTAAAACTCTTAAGTAAGATGGAACTAATAAACGTGTTTATTTGAGTCGATTGTATGTTAGTTTCTTTCTCCATATTAAGTATCCCCAGTATACTTTGGTAAACATTGGCATGTACTCGTATTTAGCAGGGCGTTTCCTATACACGTAAACAGTTCCTCGAGTTTATTTAACCATTGACGTTCTTATTTACATTTGCAGATGTAAAATTGATTTCAGTGTGTATGTTCAAATGTTGTGACGCGAAGCAATGCAAACGTTTATAAAATACATTTAATGTCTATGTATAACCAGTGCAGATGTAAATTGGAATTCATAAATAGTGACTATTGGCAAGTTAGAAGATCTTTCGGTGGTATGATAAGACATGATTCTTGGATAACAGTACATACGCATTTTGCATGTCTGTAGTTGGTGCTTAAGAGTTAGACTTCGTGACAGATATTTTAAAAAAAACAATGACATATCGGTATCAAAGACACCAACAGTTTGAGGATGACGACGAATATTTTCATTCGCAAAAAGGTTATCCAAACCAATATGTGAATGACGATTACCACAGAGGTAATCCGAGAAGAACAATGGCTGCAACCGGCGACCCGGGCATGGATTCTACAAATGTTCCACCAGAGTTCGCAAAGTACAGAACTCCTCTAGTGACACGATATGCCAGTCCTGAGATGGCATATAACTTTAGTGATTTGAAGAAATTCTCGACATGGCGAAGTCTCTGGACGTTTTTGGCGAAGGCTGAAAAGGTAAATTGCGAAGTGTAATAGTAAGCGGATAAACATCATTTTCGGACATGATAATACCAAACGGTGGCTGTCGCTTCATTATAATGACACGCGTTAAATAACCGTTCATATGAAATTGTGTTCACGTCGGTTGTAATGAATGCCTAGGGTTACTAAATTACACAGACGTAGATTTCCAGTTTATATTAACTAGACAATGTAATTTGATACTAATTCTCTAGAAAACGTACTTATATTCATTAGGTAGAAGGTAGCTATACATTTAAAAGTTAACAACCCTTATGGTTCTGAACAATTACCATGTTGATAAATAGACAGGATCACAAAGGGATGACTTCACCAGATAATTATGTTGAAAATTGAAACAATGCAATTGTTCCTTCACCAAAATAGCATAACATTTTTTACCTGTAAAACAATTCAGACCATCAGAAGTACAGGTTGAGAGACATAACACAATGAATGAATTTGAATTTCTCGAAATCTTTGTTGCAGACTTTAGGTTTGAATATAACAGATGAGCAGATAGCAGAAATGGAGCACAACCTGACATCAATAGACTTTGACCGTGCTGCTGCAGAAGAGAAGAAACGTCGTCATGATGTTATGGCACATGTTCACACATTTGGCCATTGTTGTCCAAAAGCTGCTCCAATAATACATTTAGGAGCCACATCTGCTTATGTAGGGGATAACACAGTAAGGAATTTGGGTCCAGTATTCTGATTGGTTGTCATATTGATAAATCAAATGTTTCTTTTGCGTAATGTATGTGGAGGAAGTCTCAAAAAGTTTAACCTAAATTATAATTGATTCAGTTAAATGAATTGATAAACAGCATGTATAATATTGCTTGCTAAGGTGTCTCCAAAATGTGTTTTGTATATCTTTCAGGATCTGATTGTAATGAGAGATGCATTTGACATCATATTACCAAAGGTAAGGATGTAAAACTAGGTCAGCTGTAAGTTAAATCATTATAATTTAATCATTCCTTGTATAAGTTGTTTTTGACAATTACGCTAATTGTTATTGAACAAGCTCAAGTACTATACGGTTATATGCGTTATGATTTAAGACTGATGATAGAGTTTAGACTTTTTTGTGACAATCACCTGCATATTATTCACCTTTAGAAGTAGTCATATTTGTTTTCTAGACAGAGATTTAAATTGATAATGCTTAATTTTGACAAAAATATCTTTTTAAAACATGGGTATCTTACTGAAGTTATAATTTCTAATTTAATTGATGTTTAATTATTCTGTTTTCATGTTTCAGTTGGCTAGATGCATTCAAAGGCTGTCTGTATTTGCAGAGGAATACAGATCCTTACCTTGTCTGGCTTATACACATTTACAGTAAGCTTTTCTTTTTATGGTAAATTGTGTTCTTACTATATCTTCACCCATATAGTTTCCTCTAATCTACAAACTAACATCAAATAATACCAAAATATTGGTTGATCTACAGTAGATCCTTGGCCATAGATCGAGTTTTTGAGACTCAAACTCTTGTCGTAAAATAGGGTGTTGACTAATGGCTGTATGCCAAAGTCAAGTAGCGTACACGCCTGTGTATAAGACGCACTTTTTTCCTCCAGTTTTTGTCTCAAAGTCAGGGTGTGTCTTATACATGCTTTTGTATTTTTTCAAGTTTAAAAATGCCTTAAAATCGAGAGAAATTGATCACAAACACCGTGTTTTTCTGACATTCTGTTTATGGTTATGTAATGGCGAAATTTTTACTAAGGGAAGTAACTGCTATTAGTGTGTACGTAAAATTAGCCATTGTAAAAATAACGTCCCGTATATCTTTCGTAATTTTACATAAAACACACCATGGACTGGGCATGCATTAACGGCATGGTTAAACATCATTGTCACGTTTTCCACGTGCCTCGGCGGTTTTTCTGTAAACAATTGACCGTCGTCTGATATTACCTAAAGTAAGGTACATGTAAAGTGTTAAACATGCGACAAACACAAGTTACTCAATCATCTTTTAATTACACATGATCCCAAATTACCTAAGCTTTTGCATATCGAGTAACCTATTGACACCACCCCAGGGAAGATAAATTGGTGCCAAACTTGGCAAGCAAATACACAGGGAGCATGATTTTCACAATTTGCATTGTGTATACAACGGTTCAAGGTTATCGATCGACTGCTGACATTTTCGCACATATTATACTGGAAACATACCGTATGCGCCTGTGTATAAGTCGCACTCGTGTATAAGATGCACCCCCGAAATTGAATATACCATTGTATGCGTCTTAAACAAGATTGCGACTTATACACAGGCATAAAGGGTAATAAAAAAATCTTATCATCTTAGAATTCGGCGCGAGTAATTATTGAATACAAAAGGCATGAATATCTATCGAAGCTATCTAATATATGTTAATAATGTGAAAACAAACCTCTCAACACCTAAACCTTGTACACTGTACATTAATGGAGTCAGTTCACAATGTTTGCAAACAAATTACGGATCAAACGATCTATCAACACATGCCAAATGTTAGGAAGACTAATTTATACCTGCATGGGAGCATCGGCCGCTTTACTCCTTCGTATTGACTCGCTAGACTGGTTTATCGAATTACACTCTACTTCATGCTTAGGTATGTCGAGATTCACGGCCCCAACAAAGTATTTTCTATGCAGTTGTATTGGAAAACTTGACACCCTGTGTATCTCTCTTATCTAAACCTGCACAGTGTGAATGGAAATATACATTGCCTCTGGCAGTTAAATTAACAGACTTCCTAAGAATGTTTCAATAGGTGACCCCCGACTTATGGCCGAGAGTTAACACAAATCCACTAAAATCTGGGTCAAAGTGGACCATTTTGACTTTTGGCTGAGGTCGACTTATGGCCAAGGATCTATGGTAATAGGAAAATAAAGACGATGTACATGTATATTTAAACTTGCTTTATTACTTAATTACAAGGTGTAAAACTTTAAAGTGTAAATATCGAATTCAACAAGAACTTATATTTTACGCTGGTAGGTTAATATGAAATATGGCAGTTTTTATGCTGAGTATCTCATAATCTGTAATCTGTATTTGACAGGCCGGCACAGCTGACTACAGTGGGTAAGCGTGCTTGTATTTGGATTCAAGATCTACTGATGGACTTGATTAACATAGAGCGAGCCAGAGCTGATCTCAAGTTTAGAGGAGTAAAAGGAACAACAGGAACTCAAGCTAGCTTCTTGGCCCTGTTTGAAGGAAATGAGGAAAAGGTGAAGAAATGTGAAAACAGTTTGTTCATGGAAACAACTTTAAGAAACATTTAAAAGTGCCTGTGTATCAAATATTTTAACTACAATAGCACCAAACATGACACCAAAGTTTTGAAAGCATGTACAATGTTTAAAAGAAACACATTTTCACAACTAGTGAGACATCTTTAGCTTAAAATATTAATTTATTTGTTTGTACCTTGTATCTTCAGGTTGAAATCTTGGACAAACTTGTCACAGAAATGGCTGGCTTTAAGAGGTATGTTGACATTTTCTTCATACTTATATCAGTTTTGTTAATAAAACTTAATTGATTTTACTGCATGTTCATACACTATTCAACAGATAAGAAATTTTCAGAAAGCATGTAAAGCTGATAATTGTTTACAGATGCCACATAATTTATTATTTTATGAAATTGGAGATTTCTTTTACTTTTGACTTATTTCAGACATTTTCTAATCTGTGGACAGACATACACCCGCAAGGTTGACATTGATAGCCTGAATACACTTGCCAGTCTTGGGGCTTCTGTACACAAGGTACTAAAATGTGATATATGAAATATCAATAGTCTTGATTTTTTGCTTAAAAATCCAAAACAAGTTTAGCTTAATTTGAACATAGGTCTCAAAGAATGTAACACAGAAACGAACTAGTTCAAAAACATTTCAACTTAAATAAAGCCTAAATAAAAAACATTACATATGCTTGCATAATTAAACTACACAATACAATCATAATTGCCATATTCTTTTAGATCTGCTCTGATATCAGACTTCTAGCCAACTTTAAGGAAGTAGAAGAACCTTTTGAGAAGGACCAGATTGGTAAGGAGAAGGCGGAAGCATATAGTATATTTATTGAGTTGTCTCCCCTTAACCATTTATTTTTCATAATGGTTGCTTGTCCGGGCCATATCTTGGAAAATACAAAAGGGATTGAAATTAAACTTGGTACATACATAGATGTTAATGAGATAAAGTGCAGAAGACAAGAACCATAATCCTATCTTACATTTTATTTGAGTAATCTCTCCTTATTCATTTTCATAAAATATAGTTTTTTTGTCATGTCTTGGTGTACAAGTGGTGTTGGATTACAAGATCTGTCTTTTATAGACAATTGGCTTTAGGGAAGCATTCATCCCTTCCAGCGATACTCTTGTATCCACTGTTTGCAATTGAATGAATTCTTAAAAGTTTCAAAAAGATTTGTTGCATTTATGCATGAATGAAGTTCACAAAATTTACAAAATGTATTAGTTGTAAGCGATATTGTTTGTGGAAGTGATAGTTACAATACATTTATAACTTTAAAAGAGATTACAGGAGTATTGAAAATATCATCAAGTTAAAATACAAATACAGTTAAAATTAAAACCTAAGAATATAATCATATGATATTGTACTATTTGACATTTATCTTACAGGATCTAGTGCAATGCCATATAAGAGAAATCCAATGAGAAGTGAGCGTTGTTGTGCAATGTCTCGTCACTTGATGTGCCTGGTACAGAATCCATTGATGACACACTCAGTACAATGGATGGAACGTACACTTGATGACAGTGCAAACAGGTTCACTTTTAAACTTTGTGCAAATCTCTCACTCCTTTATAGACCCCCTTTAGATTCCACCTCATTAACTCCCCTTTAGATTCCACCTCATTAACTCCCCTTTAGATTCCACCTCATTAACTCCCCTTTAGATTCCACCTCATTAAC
>ENA-OREC01000707-OREC01000707.1-marine-metagenome-genome-assembly--contig:-NODE-707-length-14364-cov-11.407503_pt1 | contig 14364 bp, 5 predicted proteins | sample MGYA00248626_ERZ508543 | MGnify/ENA primary metagenome ERZ508543 (study PRJEB26211, sample SAMN05518279) | marine metagenome | isolation source: Puget Sound, Washington, USA | host: Bankia setacea... | reverse complement strand
TTCTTACAGCGATATACCGGGTCAGATTTAACAGTATACCGGTTCTTACAGCGATATACCGGGTCAGATTTAACAGTATATCGGTTCTTACAGCGATATACCGGGTCAGATTTAACAGTATACCGGTTCTTACAGCGATGACTAGGTTCATACAACGACATACAGGGCCAACGTCTTAGCGTTTACCACAGGCTCAGGCAATGATGTGTAAAGGTTATAAAGGTATAAAGGTTCAAAGATTAAAACTATACATTCAGTGCAATATAGTGAATTTTAAATGATGCACCGGTTCTGACAGTGATATACTGTAATAGATTAAAGTGCGATTGTGGTTTACTTGTTGTATACGGTTACACTAGAATGCAGCGATATAATAACATCCACATCTAGAGAACTTGACTAAAAAACTAGTCAAGGAGGGTTCAAACATCTACTCACCGACCATGTTTACAATCAAAATTGATAATTGCCTTCACTTTTTTTTTATAATAAAACTACTACAGCTACATGTCTATGGTTGATTTTATTTCAGGAAAGATCAGGTTAAATTATTAGAGAGACAAGATAAACGAAAGGATAAAAGGATAGTTTCTTTATGACACTAGTTTCGAGAAGGTTGTTTTTTTAGATATAATAGTGTCACGTTCAAGAATATAAAGTGTCAAGTATGAAGTTCTGGTAATAAGACCACCCCAGGGCCGTTCAACGTGTGGTCTTATAGCGAGAGCCAAACACCTTGACACTAAATGTATGGGACCGGAAATAAGTAGTCTTATATCGAGAAGTTTTAATAGCGTAACGTTACTGTACACAATATATCACACGTCATAATTAACTCTCAGTTAAAAGTATGAAATGGTCATCATAAGATTAGCTGCTCTGTCTTCTGTACATGTCGTGTATCTCGGTATATAGCTTTGTTTACAAGTTTACATGACGAGTAGTTTGTGCAGGAAGACATTAGATGTCATAGTGAAGATGGATGACCATGTATTGACCCGGAGGCATAGTTAGGATGACCGCCTTACCGATAAACCTCTCTACAAACTCTACAAACAAACACGTATACATACCAAGTACTGTACAGTTAACAATACTCACTTCATGCTACAGTAACTCTGCAAGTAAGACCCCTCGAAATTAAGGCCGTTCCGCTATATATACAGCTTACCTTTGTTTTGCTCTAAACACCTACTATTAATGTGCTGGGTCATTTCAACTATCGATATGCTACACAAACATTTTACTATCGTTATGTGATTATCAGCAGTATCAGGCGCAGCAACAACAGCATATTACTTACCATCATCGACGAAGCACAACGTTCTTAGGTTACCTCCCATTACACTACATGTATAATCATGAAATTCCTTCATAAACTTTAAATATATTTTCTCCGCCATGTCTACCGAAATCAAACATGCACATGTGTTTGTTAACAACCGTTATACTATATGCCATCATAACATGATTTGGTTATATATGCAGGAATATATGTGTTTAACTCAAAATGCTGATTGTAGCAGTTGTCCCCCTTGCACAAGAACCCAAGCTGACTCCAGACAAATGATGAGTAAACTATACAAGAATAACATACTAAACGAATTCGTAATCAAATATCCTAGTAACATACAGTCTTAGAAACGCATATACCTATATAATACAGGATGCTAGTGTCTTCTTTTTGTAACACATGCATTTCTTAAATGACAAGAAAGTGTTACCTTTGATGATTCTCAATCGTAGAATTCACGGTCCGGACGATTATCTCCTTCAGACGAAATGTGTGATATTTCGTGAATAACAGCATAATACACGAACCAGTTACTGCATCGTGCCATCATTCACGAAATCTCGTTAAACTGTAGAAACCGTGCTGCTCCGAGTGTGTGTTCTGATTTACAAGTGGTTATGGCTTCATTGGTGTGCTCTCTGTTGCACCACTTGCATACCAGATTTCAAAGAATGCTTGTATAAACGCGAACACAAATTATACAAATGGGTCCCATGTTCTTATCATTGCATCAGAGTCCCTAAAATTTATATTCTTGTCTTCATGCTTTGCCTCCAAATGTGTTTAATAATATCCAAAGAAACTACAGTCATGTCTCCAATTGGTGTTTGAGACGCTTTCTTGTATGTTAAATGCATATCCTTGCTTCCCTGCGAAATCTTGATTCGTTATTCCAAATTGATTATCCTGTTTCCATCTCTTTTGCAGTGACTCCAACAATGGTCTTCACATCTCCGAATGTTTGTCAGTATTTCTTCAAAGAGTTTACCCAATTTGTATCCATTATCTTAATCCTCCAGCTAAATCCTTTATGTGTCTTAAATCCTTGACTCCATCGGCGTGTACCAATGACTCCAAAGTCTGTATCCATTGCTCCATTTTCTTAAATATTTGTCTCCAAACCTTGTTTCCGTTCCTCAAAAAGTCCCACATCTGGCGTGCATACAAGTATCCTTCTATGAAGAGGTTGTACCAATGTCTCCTTCTGTGCAACCATGTTTCTCAAACCCAGGCTTGATAGAACTGGGAAATCTCGTGTCCATATCAACTGATGCCCATTTCTCTTCAGGATTTATTCTTACTGTCCACCAACGTTGATCTTGATTCTTCATCTGTGCTCTTTTGTTGCCATTGGAGCACATGATTCCGTAAAGTTGACACACCTGTAAGACTATCCACTCTAGTTGTGTGATGTGTACATGAGGCAACCAGGAAACACTGCCTTTATTAACACACATAGCTTGTAAGGCCACTGCTTGTAAAGTCCTTCTGTCCCACCCTGGTGTCTTTTCTCATTAGTTAACAGTGTTTACAGGTTTGTTTCAAGTGAGATGTTGTCCCGATGACCTGCGGGAGGCTGGTTGTTAGGCAAACTTCTGACCACGCCTTCTACCTACAACATAAACCATCACCTCAACCTTACCAACAATAATATAGTGTTTATACCCCAGGCAAAGGATGGCTTCACACTTTTGTTTCACGTTCATTTACACCTGGTTAATTTACAGCTACATGTATGTACAAATCCAAGTAAACAAACACCATGTTTTTGCTCATGGCAATGAACACTGTCGTAACATGTCGCACGAGGCATCTTGAGATATTCAACATGCAGCTGAAACTGTCGAGTATAGTGGAAACCTGTGCTTACATGTATTAACAGTTTGAGGCTGACCGAGGTGTTCTGTGTTTGTTGTATGTAATGTCCGTCCATACATTAGATAGTAAAATGTGTTATCATATATACCATACCTTCTGTGTCAGCTATTTGCCCCCGGACAGATTAAAGTCTACAGATAGGTGAAAACAATGGACACGCTGGTTTAGCTTGTAACTATCTGACGGCAACAACTACTCACATAACGCCTTGTTCGGAATACACGCATACTTCTTTTAACATTTAAACAGTGTTTAAAATGAGTTGAAAATACGAAAAATTAAGTGCGTGTTTGGGTGAACTAGAGCTTGGTTAGGTCAAACGTTTTTTGTTTATACTAGTATAACAGTGCAGTTGTAGCATGAAGTATGCTGACGTGGCCCCTCTTAAGATTACCAGTGTCCTAGCTCGTTCATCTATATAAGTTATTATCTGACCGCTTGATACTCGTGCTGTAAATTATCATATACCCTAACACTTCAACTGTAGCCTCAACTCTGGTCCACCTTCAAACATGATACCTGGAGTAAGTGAATGAATGAATGTAGGCTGCAATTAAAACTTGAGTTATAACAACTTATTCTGTCTTAAAGATTTGAGCTTTCCCTGTACAGACTGACAATTAAAGTTATGGTCTATCCTGACATATTCTAAGGTTTATGGACGGACGATCTTTATATGTTTCTTACGCTCGACACTTTGAGTCCCTGATGTGTACCCTAACTATGACATGACATTGTATTAGACTTAATGGTTTCCAAAATAGTGTACTAACTCTAAAGGATTGTATTAAGGTATTATACGGTCTCTCTTCAGTTTTCTTTTTACGATTCTGGATTAATACACAAGCATGAACATTGTCTAAGTGTGATTTGTGAGACAAGTTGATTTATAAACATCCTTACCTAAAGAATTAAGAAAATAAGTTTGCATATTATTATACACGGGGAAACTCTCATGCTATTATGAGGATCAGTGTATTGCTTATTAAAACTGTTCTTAATTCACTCAACAATATCAACCGTATCCAATGATTGATTTGGTACGTTACCATTTAACCTTCGTCTTGCTTTTACAGCGAACGTTGTAACTATATTTTACAAATGGCGCCAAAAGGAAAGATACACGTGCTCCCTAGTCATCTCAAGCATGATGGGATAGATGGACAGTACATCAGGCGCTTGTAATGGTTTCTTCATACAGTACATTAAACTGCTTATGTATTCGCACTAAATGTACAAGGAATCTTTGTACAGCATGTTACAGTATATGCTAGTATAAGCTAGGTCATCGGACACTGTAATGCATAATTGTTCATCTCAGTGTTATACATCATTTAAATTAAATTTAGATCAAACTGAGCTACTCTAACTGTATAGAGAAGAAAACAAATATCCCCGTATATATCTTCCACAACTTCGCGTTCAATAAGCCCATAAGAGTACAATCATTATCAGCTGACCAAATACCTGTATGTTAACTAGGTATAATCAGACTCAGTAAAACTGACGGTCAAACCATGAAATCAATAGTGACACCTTATCAATATGAAGTCAACGTTTACAAGTGATTACACAGCTCTACATGACGGTACTTGAATTTCACCCTTTATCAGCCAGTATTGTAATAAAGGTTTTAGAAACTCGTACGCCGTTGTATAAAACTGGACACAACTTTTATCTGATCACTGTCTTATCTACACAGGTACGCGTTATCTCACGTTGCTGGGCAACCACGAGATTTCGGCCATCTTGTAGCGTACGTACTTGTCCAAGGGCTAAATGACCAGCACGTATGACTTTCCGACACGGTCATAAACAAGTTTGATGGATGACATTCACCTATGGCGATTCGCTTGTCCACTACATAAAATATTGCCAATAAAGCCTGAACATGCACATAGAGAGAACCTCGTTGACAACCTACGTCTACTGGTCAGTATGAACAACGAAACGCTCTAGTTATCTCACCGCAAATGACGGATTCAAACCGTTACTCGACATATATTATTACAATTATGGTAAGACCTCGCTGGACCTCACTCACTTGAACTAGTTAGGATCAATGGGGAAAAACAAGCACACGCAATAAATGTGTTCTCTGTAAAGTGCCCAATAATACCAACAAAGGCTACATGCGTTCTTAACGAACATGTATTATTCATGTAAACATTTATGTACACCATTGTATTAATAAAAGTGTGTTTTACAAGCAACGCTTTTTTAGTCAAAAGGCGGAAATCCCAATACCAGCCGTATAGTTCCTCGTACCGTATAGGTTCAAGTACATGCCGTTTAAGAATGTCACAGTAACATTGGTGAACTCCATTCATTAACGACAAGTGATACCAGAAAATCCAAGAAAAAGAAACGTGGACTATAAAAATAAATATCAAGACAATCGGATACATTTAAAAACGTTACTTTACAAGCAGAAATATAATAAAGAACTCACCTGTGTGCCGTCGGTTGGTGACGTGGAAGGCGCGTTGACCACGCTATGGCGTACCCAGCCTGGCCCCTGCTGCTCCCTCTTACTGTCCCCTTATGAGAGTGAGAGCCCCACATGTGTGCACTAATTTCCCACACCACCTTTCTATCCACCGTCCTCCTACCAACTCTTATCATGTATAAATATGAAGGCCAAGATAGTAGAGTTAGAGCTAGCGCGGATACCGTGCTGTGTCCACTGTGTATACATGATGATAACTAAAGTCCACTACAGTAAACGTCATCATTTATACATCTACCACGTGGCTTGTACGTCGTGTAGTCCTTGTGAAGGTAGAGTATAATTACATGTCCCCTCCGGACTCATTTCCCGCCCTTACCTATACACACACGCTGACTTTAATTCATTAACGTCCCGTTTACAAGAAGACGTCTGGACGTAACGTTACATGTAATTTATGGGTCTGGACTTGTATTGTAGATGACCACCTAGTGCAGGTTACAAGTGGACGTTACATAATCAACACTTACATACCGGAAGTCTCTGTAGTATATACCAGCACATAGTTCCGCTCCAAGCTTCATGCACTTTGACGTTTATGCAAATAAGGCTCTTTAATTTTATAAATTATCTCTATATAGGTCACATGGCGTTAATACGTATATGTGCACGCCGAGTTTTAATCAATTAAGCCCTCCTGCTTGTATCTGTCAAAACAGCGAAATTTAGCAGGTTGTGTGAATTTATAAAGCAATGTCATAACCTGCCATAACAGAAATCACCAAGGCCGAAAATAGTGCTCCCTGGTTTAATGAGTTTAAATATAATTTACTCAAAGGAAGAGTAACTGTTTGCTTCAATCCTATATTCTAGCTGTAACAATAACATCAACTTGTAAACTGTAAATCCACAGCAAGACTTACAGTAATCATTTTCCCACGGCATGATACATGTGCTGACTTAATGAGTGATCTCTTAATTAGATGGTGTTTCTCGTAGTTTGTATACAGCATACAGTGTAAATCAAACGCTGCAAGTTCAGGCAATTCGGTTGAAATGTGCGAAGAGAGAAAATCTGCAGTTCTATGTTATGACCATAGTGACAATCAGGTGGCACAACTGACCATTCGACAGAGGCTGTGACCAAACATATCACGTGACTGGACAATACGCTTTACTTGTACATGTATTAGTACAAAGAAATGTACTTTAAAGACACGTGCTGTGGACCGATATTTTGATATGAAACAAATCCAACAGAACAAAGGCCACAACATGTTTTATCATAGTATATTCATTGCTCAAAATTTATGAATTTTAAAATTATGTTTTGATTATAAACGCGTGTGAAGCATAGCTACAGTGTATACAGTGTTATTCCGCATTGGAACCACCTGCTAAGAAGCAAAACTTTGAAGTGATGCTTCCTTGAAGATTAAACGATAACATGCACTTATGATTTATAAAAGGAGTGCACAACGAGCATAATTTTATATTGTCTGACTTTAGTGTTACGACGAGAATAAACATGTTCACTGCAAGTACCAACTATCGGCGTTTAACTTCTTAGAGTTTACCGACTCATAAGAAACATTGCTCATCGTGTCGCACTGTAGTGAATTAAGGTGGAGTGAAGCGAAATAAGCAACATGACTAGTGACTCTACACTTGTATGTATCAAACACAGGCATGTCATCGCTTGAAAACGTTTATTCTCCCGCTAACTGACAGTTTATTAATTATCACCGTTTTTTCCGCAGGCCTCGTACAACATAACTTCTAATACACAGTGTTTACGGTATTTAAAAGCTCTGAAGGCTACATGGCTGCGTTGACAAAGAAACCATGTAGTCGAATTTAAATTGAGATTCCACTTTTTTGCAATTAGAATCACTAGGCAGTCTCTCCATTTTGGTATGTGCCCTCAGGAAACATGTGAAGATTGTACTTGTCCTTGTGACCTTGTATTTGACTACAGTGGTGCTTTCCTTCCCTAACATACATAGTACCTCACATGTGCTAAACGTAGGACAAAGGTGTTCCTACAAAGGTATCCATATACATACATTACGTGTTTCTTTTGACCGTTTCATTGAAGGTTACGACATGTGAAGGTTAGAAGCACGAGTACACGAGCCAGGATATGGGTGTAGGTCCACTCTAAATAAAACACATTCCTCCCCAAGCGTGTTTGTCAGCTACTCATTATTTAACTAAAGTCACGGTAAATATTTGCTTTCTGCTTTATAAACCCTCCCCTCTGGTCACAACTAGCGTGTGTTAGATGATGAACAGGACCATTAGTGACCAACCCAAACTTCCCGTATAGAACATATAGAAGTAACAGTAGTATCCTTGCGGCATGATACTAGCAATATCTGTAACTATAAGTCGCCGGTTTCTTCTCTCACCGTCCAATATACAATGTACTGTCCTCTGGATTTTCAAAACTTAGACAACTATAACTTAACAATGAAGTGTCACTCCGTATTTCACTGACGTGTCATAAATTTAAGATATAAGGTATTGTCTTACTGTATTTGGAGTCCGATACACGACACGCTGTCCCACTGTACAACTCAATCATATCACAGGACGTTCCACGTTGTACTGTTCAATGTATATAAACCGTGTAAACTGTACACTAAACCAAAGTCCTTCCTTTACACAGAATCAACGCGACAACTAAGACGACAACAATAGGCTCTGTATCATGATAGTGTGCTTCATGCTATTCTATTTTAACAGCTTTATACTACATTTCCTTATTAAGAGTTTTTTACCAGATGCCCACAGGGGGTAAGCGTATGATGAGGTTTTATACAATACAAAAATGGTTTTGTTTTCCAGTCACTTTTGACACACAATGTAAGTGCCTGTACGAGTTGACAGTCTAACATTAAAACATTGCTGGTTACCGAACTTGGCTTAGACGCAGGTATAATGTGAAGCTTTAAACATTCGTAAAACGGGTTTTGTCTTTGGTAAAATTAATTTCTTTTTTAATTTAATACAAATAAACTTTGGTCTAAACCGACATAGTTTAAATTGTTTGTGTAGAGAGATGTTTAAGATTTATAACAGCGATACATGACTCGGGGCTGTCTCTGTACGAGTCCATATACATGTAAGTAGGTTTAGGTCAAACTATGGAGGGGTTCGAAACCTGCAGTAAAACCATATTCTATACTTGGACAGAGGTGTTATATAAATGTGTGGTCTCTTGATAATGTATGTGTCCTTTTTTAAATAGATATAACTCTTTTTATTTTACTACTTTATACGCAAAATAACATTGTAATAGAGGCTAATCAAATATAAGTTTAATGATCAGCAGTTACAACACGGCGGTGGTGTTCCGAAAGGTTATTGGCTCACCAAGAGCGAAAATTAGCCGGAGAACCTATATCGCCTGGTGTGTCGATATAACTGGTAGGGTAACTTTATTCATCGAATAGATCTGTGTACATGCATTTGTTTAAATTTGTGACTACGAAAATATTTATTTTAAAAAATGCTAACGAAACCCGGACTGAAAAGAAACACCGCGTCTTAATGACATATAACTCGCGGCTTAGACCTTGTGTGTAACGTTCGAAATAATGAAGTGATGACTTGAATCATAAACAAAACATATTGATGTTCAACACTATCAAGAAGTCACAATGAAGGATTGACGCGAACAATAGATTGCTAAAATTATTTCTTTTAAATAAAGGTATTGTTAGTGTTCACTACCTTTTAGTTTATACTCGTAAATGCTTTTTAGAAGGTTTCATTTCTGTAACGGAAGCGGGCCGATATGTATTGAGAGCGCCGGACTAACTAACAAGTGACTTCTTCTGCGTGGATTATTGTCTCGGTCCTGGCTATATTAATGTCGGAACGAGGCAATTTTGTTACTTCCTATGGTAACATATGCGAAAAATATCCAATTTTGAACATACATATCTGTTTTATATACACAATTAATTAAAGAGTATCCATCCCCAGTAGGAGTAAAGTGCACTTGAGCACGTACATACTCTTATGTATATGATAATGACGTTCAGAAGACGGCACATCCACAATTAATTACGTACGAGTGTAATATTGATCTCAACTTCTCAACAGAATAAGACACGTCTCGTCGTGGACAGGTTATTTTAGATGAATTCTCCAGAACCGTCTTCACCAAGATCAGAGTTTAAAGAAGACACTTACAGCGCTGCTAGAGACGCTACTATAACTCACGTAGAAAACGCTATTTTCTTTATGTTACTTGGATGTTTTCATCAAAAGTTTAAACGGCCAGTTCAGCTTGCGCCAACAATAATTTACTGAAGTCAAAACGTTAGAACTAGCTCATGTGTTTCGTGTTTGTGATAGAAGTACACCCGCCGCATGCACAAGAGTGGTAATCGTACATGTCGAACTTTGTGTCACACATCAACGTGGGGTGTTCTTTCTTTTTTACTAAAATGTAGCTAGGTATACCTTTCCTAATGCTTTACACATACTAATTTTGAATCATTTGAACATCGTCAACCAATGTTACGGTTTTAGGTATTCTTTAACGAACGAGTTTAGGTGTTTTGTGGCTTTCCAGGAGGCACCACAACGCTTGTGACCATGCCGTACTTATTTTGTTATTTCAAACGAGTAGTCTATTAACATCGATTTCAACCACATAACTGCACAACTATGGTCGGTTTTAAGCCGTCAATCAAATGCCTATATCGTTTTGCAAGCAATGATCAGCAATTTGAATTATATATTTTCACTAATACTTTGATTTATTAAGTTCACGTCTTTGTGAGCAAGATTTCTTATGTATTTATACTTGTTAGTAGTCGTACAATTCCCGTTTTTCAAGGATGATAATATCGTCCATGTATAACAAACTATGAAATGTACCTGTGCTGTTTTTAAAATACAGTGCTTTATATCAGAATGCGCATTTCTATGTCAAACAGGAAAATTGGTAGTTTTCACGTTATAATGAACTTACCTACCCAAGCACTCATGTTAAGTTACAGAGTTGTTCTTTAAATCAAGGGACTTTAGAGCTAAACATTTTCTTAACACGTAATTGTAGATTAAAGTTTCATTTGACTGTTTAGGTGTCATTGTTGTTCAAAATGGACAGTTTACTTAATTTATTCTCCTGCCGACATGCTGTGTAAATAGTTAAAAGGATCGCTTTGTACAAGTGACCGTTTCGTATTTCAATCCATTGGTTAAGTACGAGTTCTCTCCCTTCTCTCCAGTCGAATGTTTTGTTTTAATTAGACATATATATTATATCTGCTTATTTCGATGTTAACATGAAGAGTTCATATAAAGTAGGAAAATAGTTCAGTGTCTCATAAATTAAAAATTTAGAATAGTTCTCTTATCAAAGCTTTACAAATGTTGTTTTTCTTTGAACACACTTCTCTTTTTTTGAAGGAAAAAGGGGATCAAGTAAATGTTTGTTGAACATTCTTACAACAAGGGAAAGTAAGTGCATGTTAAGTCAGCCTTGAATCAAATACCATCATGGAAAACACTCTCCGTACTGGAACAAACTATATAAGACTGTTCTTGAACTGCCACTTGTATGTGAACGTCATTACACATATTCAAGTAATAAATATAAAACCCATATTAGTAATATACCTGTAGGTGTATGTGATTTTATTGATATTGACAAACACTATAAAACACGTTTTATGACAACATGATCGGATTCCTGAACTACAATCACTACATGTAATACAACAAATGTGATTGTGTGCTTGACATCTAGGTCACTATGGACCAGACACTGTATTTGTTCCCTTAAACTAGGTAAGGTTCATTTAACTTAACATTTAACACTAACAAAAACATAGAAAACTGATAATACAGTCAATTTTCCACATCCAGAAGTTAATTCTCACCTTTCTAAATCAAACTCTGAACAATGTTTACCTATGGGAAAATGTGTCAGTATTTACACTTTGTTTCAATGATAATGATATAAAACTGTGTAAGATGAACATGTTATATTGGCTTGATCTTGAAATGGAGTCCAATGAGGGAGAATACAAGACATTTGAGATCTTGTACCAGATAGTAGAATGTTCTCAAACCTTCTGGGTCTCTGAAATACACAAAACAACAAAACATTATGGATACTGTAACTAGTCATAGTTTTCATACAGATCACATAATGACCAACACTGCAATGGAATAAATCAGACATTAACATTTCTGACAAAGTCACAATACAAAAGTTAACCTACAGGTATTTAGCCCTTATTAATAGCTGTTAATGGAATTAACCTAAAAGTCCTTAATTCTTAAACTTTGATTGCAGCGAAAATAGAAACTCGTAAATAGCTAAGTGAGCTTGTTCATAACCATTGACTGTTCTTGTTTGCTTTTAATAAAGTGTTGGAACTTTATGCAGATTTATGATATCTTTTTATCATTGTTGAAAAAACCAAAGTGAGATGATTTTAACAAATAAATATACATTTACTTAATTAAAGGCATTCACGTTTTCTTGTAGCTCATATTTTGTGATAAAATGAATAAATATGGTTGCTTTGTTTCTACTAGTATCTCTGACTCATATTACAGCTTTTACTTACTTGCTTTGGTTTACATCTACTAGCGATCCTATTTTAGATGTGGTGAATGAAATGTGCTCATCTCCAATGACAATCTCAAGTTCCTGTGAGAAAATGAAACCAAATATGAAGAAACTGACTTATCATTGATACAAAAGCAATAACTTAAAAAAATACAATAAAAAGAAGAAAAAGCCTGAAAAAAATTGTTATAATGTATACATGTATTGCATAACTGCCTGCTCTGCAGTGAACAGTATGTGAAAAAAAAAAAACCAATACTTGATTTCAGTATAATTTGAGCAATTTTGAAAATCAAAATAGAAATGTGAATATCTAGAAACGATTTTTTAGTAAATGTTGATATTTTCTTAATGCTGTAAGCGAATAACGAAGCCAATGTTGATAATGAGGGTGTTACCTGTCTGCCAATACGATCCGGAGGTGGCCATAGACCATCATCTTCATGCATCACTTCTGAATCATCAATCACTCTCTTTAACTCCTCCATCACAGACTTGTGTACAAATGCCTGCATATAGATAGAAAAGTAATGTTGATGACTAGTATAGCACAATCATGAGCATCTAAGTAAGAGCTGAGATTTAATTTCTGCATGCAGTTACTTCCAGTTTTTATTTTGACTTGTTTATTAAGAGTCTAAATTTGGAATCATTTTTTTGTGTAAATTGACTTTGTTTTGCAATCTTATAAACTTAAACAGTCCTAACTAATTGTTTTAGAATTTTATATAATCTTCAGAGAAACATACCTCTTTCCTGATCATCGTGTCATTTTTGTAGTTTGAGTTGTTGGCATACCTCAATTTACCTGAAAGAAAGTTAGAACACACACATGTACATGTAGCTGTTTCATTTTCTCTATCATTATTATTAAGTCCATGGGAACACCCCACATGTTGTATCATAATATAAAACAAAAATAATTATAAGACAAAACTACTAATGTCTACATACTGGTATATTATGTATTATATACAGATAGAACAAATAAGTGTTTAAAAACAAATTTTGATGTAGAGGAATACATATAAAAAGAGGGGGTGCTCACTTAAGGTTTGGTTGTACATGTTATGGTAGACTTGGCAACTAGTTATGTGCTTTGATTGTTATTTCCATGTTTTTTTCTCACAGATAAAATGAAAAAGGCTGTACATAGATAAATGTTTGTGTACGGGTACTGCATTTTCTGGGAAAACCGTAGAACACCACATCAAAAGCAAAGTCAAAAGCAAGGTCAATTTTGAATAATGTGTTGAACAATTCGGTGACTGACAGTACCGTTATTGCCCTTGATCTTGTAAATGAAAAAAACAAGACAACGTTTCCGTGGCTGATTGTAAACAATAACAAAGAACAACTTTGTAAAATATGCCAGAAGCAAAGAGACACACTATAGTTTGAACCAATGTCTGGGCCCACCAAGTGTTCACATGTCTAGCCTGTGAAGACACAATGAGAGTAATAAACACAAAGATGCTAGCAGACATCAACGATAACATCAGCAAGATATGGACAAAGAGATTCAAAAACTGTCACCCCGTTGATTTGATGACACCAATTATATTGAGGATGTGTGTTTGGTCATGTATAATCTCCTACATCCACTGGCACGTGTCCGTTTGTCAAAACATTACACAACTAAACCAATAAGCATGTATAGATTATTGCGCATCCAGGGGAAATTACGGAATTTACCAGATATTTACTGTGTGCGCACTAAGGATGCTGGGTAAAATATCATTCTTTATCGTTTTACCGATATCTGGGAGTTGGCAATCCTAGTTCTTCAAAGAAAACCCTTGACATACTTTTAAAACATCTTTAGCAACCTCGTAAACCAAAGACATGTCACATTTCAGCCATCCGTGTATGCATATGGCTGCGCGCATATATGCAAATGAGATGTTAATGAGACTGGGCAGATCTTTAGACGAAAATTTTAGTTTGATTATTTTCGTAAAACTACGCACCCATTTTCAATCTGCTTTAAAGAAATCATTTTAGGCTAAAATTATAGTATCCCCGTCTAGCAGGTTTTCGACGGCGTAAGCGGTCTTCGAGTGATCTATTTAAACTAAAGCTAATTTTAAAATACCTTGACAATTTTAACCTGCTATGCAACCTTAATCATTGTCATTTGCT
>ENA-OREC01000706-OREC01000706.1-marine-metagenome-genome-assembly--contig:-NODE-706-length-14364-cov-14.196332_pt1 | contig 14364 bp, 4 predicted proteins | sample MGYA00248626_ERZ508543 | MGnify/ENA primary metagenome ERZ508543 (study PRJEB26211, sample SAMN05518279) | marine metagenome | isolation source: Puget Sound, Washington, USA | host: Bankia setacea... | reverse complement strand
CATTTGTGTGTACATGTATCATTTGTGTGTACATGTATCATTTGTGTGTACATGTATCATTTGTGTGTACATGTATCATTTGTGTGTACATGTATCATTTGTGTATGTCAATTGGGTTAGATTGATAAGATATTTGAAAGAATTCAAAGTTTTATAGTGAGTTGCTAATTAACTGTCAAGTCTCCATTCCTGCTCATACACACCAGAACTAGCTAGTGTTAGATAGAGCCCTTGTATTTGCAATTTAGTAATTCTATTAACAAAATCTCCACCAATTTTAAGTTCTCTTTTCTATTGCAGGCTACCTTGTTGTCTTCACGTCGGTTCTTTATATCTTGCCTAGATTTAAGTTCTCTTTTCTATTGCAGGCTACCTTGTTGTCTTCACATCGGTTCTTTATATCTTGCCTAGATTTAAGTTCTCTTTTCTATTGCAGGCTACCTTGTTGTCTTCACACCGGTTCTTTATATCTCGCCTAGATTTAAGTTCTCTTTTTTATTGCAGGCTACCGTGTTGTCTTCACATCGGTTCTTTATATCTCGCCTAGATGTTGTAGAGTTATCCAGCTTACTGTGTGAACGAGGTGCACCTCTCTCTCTCTTCCTATTCTCTGACTGCATTGTGGTAAGTACTCCAATGTTGTAAGTGTACACATAACAAATATATCTAATCAGTGTATGATACCACTACTTCAATGATTAAAAAAACAACATTGAATAATACAAAATAACAATATTATACAAGATGCTTGTGCTTTTAAGATTCTAATACTAGTGATTTTATTTTGTAATTTTCAGATAGGCACAAAATGTTTCAAAGCATAAACAATAGTATAGTATACATTAGACAAAGATATTGGTTTGAACATGATTCTATATTGTGTGGCTTTAAATAGAAAAATCAGATAAAACACAAATCAGCTTTTAGGTTTTAATCAAGCCTTGAAGGAATTATTCGGTTTGTTTGATTGGCGTTTCACAGAGAGAAAACCTGTTTAGATACCAGAAAACACAAGTTTAGTCTCACATTTCTTGTGTTTTCCTTTCAGATATGTAAACGGCGATTAAAAGTGCTACACTCCAAGAGTCCAGGCGCCTCTAAAACCCCACAACGTGGCTACAAACACATCGAGTTCTTACCAATACAGTGTGTTAAACGTGTTCTCAACATTATTGATGCTGAAGATTGCAAAGATGCTTTTGGATTGATTGTGAAAAACAGTGAAGACATGAGAGATAAACTGCTGTCTTTTATGTTAGACTCTGACGATATTACAAAAAGTGCATTCTTAACTTCAGTGACAAAATCCATAGCAAATACAATGTGTAGGACCGATTGTGTAAGTAATACCCGTCTGTCAATGCTTTATGAACTGTAGATGTAGTTAACAAGTTTGGACATGAACATTGTTACAACCTCTTATTGTTCTGCTCATCATATGCTATAGTTAATACAAGGAAAATGCATTACAGATTTCAAAATAACTGCTAGTCCAGCATCCAAAACAACTCATTAAGGAAAGGAAGAGTGTATCCTCCATATTCACATCATTGTAAGCCACTTGTTTATATTTGGAAGCTCCTAGGCTAGCAAAGTCATCGCAAAAACGAACACAATGTGTCATGTTCATGGATTTCCAAGGAATTTGTTTTAATTGCCTTCATCAGAGATTTATTCACAAGGACAGGAAGCTGTTTTGAGAATTTTACATTATGAATGGCTGAATACTTACAGAGATTGTAAAAGATTGTCAATTTACTGGCCTGAAAAATGAACATTGTTTTTTTCCTATTTTGAAATTTCCAATATTTTTACCAATAATGGCCTATTGACCGGCGTCTTCCACAGACTGTTAGTAATATTACTGGTAGTTAGACAGTAGGTAATCTAGTGTGTTTGTATGTTACAGGAGAATTTGATACTAGATGTAGAGGCAGACCAGTTCCAAGTGAATACACTGGACCTTACTAACCAGACACTCAGTAAAGCTGCTAGCAGGTACAGTAAGCAGAAACATTTCCACTTATTATACCACCACCATTATACCGACACCATTATACAGCCACCATTTTACCGACACCATTATACAGCCACCTTTATACAGCCACCATTATACAGCCACCTTTATACAGCCACCATTATACAACCACCACCATTATACCACCACCATTATACCACCACCATTATACCACCACCATTATACAACCACCATTATACAACCACCATTATACAACCACCACCATTAAACTATCATTATACCACCAACATTATACCACCAACATTATACCACCATTATACAACCACCATTATACCACCACCATTATACAACCACCATTATACAACCACCATTATACCACCACCATTATACAACCACCATTATACAACCACCATTATACAACCATTATACAACCACCATTATACCAACACCATTATACAACCACCATTATACAACCACCTTTATACAACCACCACCATTATACCACCACCATTATACAACCACCATTATACAACCACCATTATACAACCACCTTTATACAACCACCTTTATACAACCACCACCATTATACCACCACCATTATACAACCACCATTATACAACCACCATTATACAACCACCATTATACAACCACCATTATACCAACACCATTATACCAACACCATTATACAACCACCACCATTATACAACCACCATTATACAACCACCACCATTATACAACCACCATTATACAGCCACCATTATACAACCACCATTATACCAACACCATTATACCACCACCATTATACAACCACCATTATACCGCCACCATTATACAACCACCATTATACAACCACCACCATTATACAACCACCATTATACAACCACCACCATTATACCACCACCATTATACAACCAACATTATACCACCACCATTATACAACCACCATTATACAACCACCATTATACAACCACCATTATACCAACACCATTATACAACCACCATTATACAGCCACCATTATACCGCCACCATTATACCACCACCATTATACCACCACCATTATACAACCACCATTATACAGCCACCATTATACAACCACCATTATACAACCACCATAATTATACAGCCACCATTATACCACCAACATTATACCACCACCATTATACAACCACCACCATTATACAACCAACATTATACAACCAACATTATACCACCATTATACCACCACCTAATGAAATGTTACAGTCTGTTGGTAAAAGTGTGTGTCTCTTATTTTCAGAGTTATGCCCCTTTTTCATATTTTTTTGCCTCAAACTAATTTCACAGTTTTCAAGTTATCTCAATTTTACAGCACATGATCCCAATGTCTGACTGAGAGTTGTCACAAGTTTGTATTCAATATTCTTTTTAATTGCAGGTTTAGCAGACGAGTGAGTCGAGCGTTCTCCTTCAACAAGACACCGCGGAGAATCAAGAGAGCCGTGTCCCATGTGTTCAGTCCGTTTGTGAAAGAGAATACAAGGGAGTTCACTCCAGGGAACCTTCGAGGGCGTCGATTGGCCAGTACCATTGATCTGACAGTGAGTAATATTTCTATCTTGTGATCTTTGTACGTGATTAACTTGATATAAATGAAAATGTGAGATATTTGCAAGGCTTGTAGATGATATCTCATATTTAATCTTTTTAACTGTCTAATCCCCTATAAGATATGATCTTGTATTTGATTCTTGTTTCCTTTCATTTACCACCAGAAAGCAACTAAAAAGGTATCAACTTTTGTTTGCTATATTTATGCTTTATAAGGAGTTAAATATTGTCAACACTTATACCTATTTAAAACAAATAAAGTTTCCAGTTAGATCATAGACATTAGATTGACTCTTAACCTTTTTTTTTCATTCTCGCATAAAATATTGAGTATCAATAGCCTTGTAAAAACAGTTGTTTATAATGTCACATGCTGATGACACACATCCCAAAGATGCAAAAAACATTCATAGAGATCACCCAAATTAGCTCGAACTCCAACCATAACTTTTCAATCAGGGTAAAAATATTGCTTGTAGTTGTGAATAAAGTTGACCAGAATTTCAGTTTGTTAACGTCACATTTATATCCCAATTCTAGGAAGACAACATCAGTCTAAGCAGTTTCTATGACGATTCAGACACTGTAAGTCTAGGTGCGTTCTCCATGAAAGACCCGATGGATTGACGGCCCCTCGCCCCACCCAAAAAAATACAAATCACCCGACAAAGCCGACGAATCAACCAACTACGTCGAACCAACAGTCTGATCGTTATCAAAGAATCTAACGTGTAACAAGAACAGAAGACAATTGGCCCTTAAATCACATGATGGGATATTGAAGAAGAAAACCAGAAACAAATTCGTCTTTCTGGAATTACGAAGTGTTGAATGTGGAAGAGTTCTATCTGCTTCATTGTAGCACCCTCTTGCTTTCATCTCTCCAATAGTTCCAAGGACAGTAAAAGTTTCTCCACTTAGTTGATAATTGAATAGTTCTATTTATAGCTAAAGCAATCACAACTTCTCAGTATACCAGTAGTTCAGATAAGTATGTTAATGTTAAATCCAGAAATCATAATTACATTGAAACAGAATTGTCTTCTTTTACAATCTTAAATAAATCTAAAATTAAACAATGGAATATTTTTCAAACGAAGATAAGCTTAACAGAAATATAAAAAAACAATCTTGACTACACAGTGTCATTGTTAAGTAGAAGATAAGTTGATTTGTGCCTTTCAAATACAAGAGAGTAGAGAACATCTCTTGGATCTCATTACCTCAAGTGTTCTCTGTTGTTTAGTACATATTGGATATACCTTCACAACAATGTCTTCAATTATTCACAAAGGTTTAGGTGCTTCCATTTTTTTGACAAACCGTATAAAAAAATGAAAATGTTTGAATAAGTATTTTTAAAACCTTTCATTTTGCTTTGCAGTCTGCTGAAGAATTTTCTTGGGAATTTACTCTTTAATTTCAAGTTTGGCATTTCTTGTTAGAAGGATTTTTAATCATTTCACAATGTCCCATTTTTACATTATTTGTCAATTTGTTAAGCACTGCTTTAAACGCTTGTCAGTATTTACTATAGCTTTAAAGTTGTAACATTGATAGTAGAGTGTATGAGAACAGTCACATATTCACACATGAAAAGTCGTCTAAATAAGGAGTCCCAAATACAATGAAATCACCTGAAAATGATAGCATATGACTTTATGTTCAACTGTTTGAACTTGTAAGGTGTTTCCTTATTATCAGGTGGTCCTATTAGTCTCACATACAACTTGTAGATTAATTTTGATATAAATCTGTATTGTGAATCTCTTACACTTATGTCTGGTCAATGTTCCGCGCCCTTTGCAATGTTTTACTCAAATAAGTTTCACTGTTATAGTTACTAGGGTAGCATTAAACCCTTTTTTCTTTGGTACATAGAAGCTTGAAAGCACAAGATAATAGACTGTTTTTTATTTCAATGTTAATTTTGCCTGAGTTGTCTTAGTTTAGGATTGTTACATAGTTTCTCATGTTTTCTTTTTTGTCAGTTTTTAGTAATTTACCAAGTGGGTGGGGCATGCGACTAACGTTAATCACAAAATTATAAACAACAAGTCGAAACGTTTAAAATAATCCAAGGTGAATGTGATTTAATCATTATTAGATATGGGCTGAAAAGTATTTGTGATAAATCTCTGAAGAACTGAAGTCCGATTTTTGTAAAAAATTGTTTATATTTCTGATCTATACAGAATATAATATTCATAGCATTTATACTCTTGTGCTATTTCTTTTTACTGTAGAAGCTTATGTTTGGATCTGCAGCATGCCTAAAATATAAATGTGCAAAAAACAGGTGTTGTCAAATAATAAATTATCAACAAAGAATTATATGAAAAGTTACAATATTTCCATTACTGTGGTATTTTAGAACCAATTAACTGAGTTTAAAGAAAATCATTTATGAAAACTTGGAAAATCTTCTGAAATTATGATAATACTGTACCGTATGCAAATGCATTTTTCATGCACAGTTTTAAGTGATGTTTTCAAGTGATGTTTTTCTGTTTTAATACAAATATTTATAGTTTACAATTTTCTAAAATCATGCTTATTTTTTCTGGAAACAATGTCTTACGTAAAATGGCATTATGTTGAATATGGCTTGACAAATCAGATATTCTTGATCAGATATTCTTGATCAGATATTCTTGATTACTTATAACTCTAATTAATCACCTTCATGTACCTTACATTTAAATGTCGCCCTGAAAACTTGGTTGTGAAACATTAAGTATTACATTTGTATACACATAGTTTAGAATAGTATGTACCTACTACCTGTATCTAAAGTATTGTTATTGTAACACTTTATTTGTTGTAGGGAGCATGCATATATATTTGGCTCCTGTATCTATTTCACTGTTTTACCCCATATGTATGTCCCCAAAATTAAAAAAACCTTACATTTCATGAAAATATTTCTTGTTTACAAATGTGATATTTTTCATACATAGATTTTTTTTGGTAACTAACAAAACTAGTCAAAAGCTTCTACCTTATTTTTGTTCTTTGCAGAAAAGAAAGACAATAGTATAATATTTCATGGTTGAGATGTTCATGTAGAATTAACAAGAAGCGACACAGAGATTGCTCCGCCCTCCAACACTTGCCCGCTTTGTGTAACAAAAGAGACTATTGTATCCAAGTCCATGGGTATTTGTTTGTCTGAGTAGACCTGCACCTTTCCATTGGTTAGACCGGTATGCATATTTAAAACTGGACATTTCAGCATCATGTCAATAAGGTTTCAGATGTAAGCAATATGAACAATGTCTAGCAACAGCAAATATCACATAAATATAGTGAATGAAACACTTTGTAAAGTAGTACTTAGGCTTCTAGAATTTAGTTTTCTTACAGTTTTATTTACAATATTTCCCATAACACTATATACACACTGGGCTAAATTTCATGCTCAAGTTTAATCCAAAATATTTCTGGCAAAATTAAACATTTTTCAGTCAAGTTTATCAAGAATGTTAAAAGCAGAATATATAGTTTACCTAAGAATCTACATATACATCAGTTGTATTTGTTAGAACAACACAGCGAATCGTTTAAAGTTTGATCAGCAATTATTAGGATTAACACTTGAGGGTAAATACATTATAATGAAATTGGGCCCTGATTAGATAGATTTAGTTGTAGGAATAAGTTATCTATTTTGACACAAGGGTGCTTAGAAAACCTATACATGTGCCATTCTTGTATTTAAACTTTGTATATGGATTTGAGTAAACTGCTAGTTCTGATTGAAGTACTCACAAGTTGTGTATCAAAAGGGTTCTAAGTGCTATTGAATAAAGAAACAAATAGAACACTTGTATTCAACCCCTCAGTACAGATTAGAGTAAAATGCTAAATGTGTTAAGAGATGTGATCTAGCTAAGTTTGTATTAGTTTGTATGATAGTCAAATTGTCCCTCAACTATTGAAAATGTCCCCCCATAGTCTCCACGTGGGAGTATAAACTAGCTGAATGTATGAACATGACTGGATTTTTTTTTATCTGCTTTAATTCAATGTGTCTCAAACTGTAATGTGTGGTTACTAGTTTGCTCTAGAAGGATTGTCAGTTGTATAGATTAGATAGTAGATTCTAATATTCTCGCACTCAGTTTGTAACGTCGATTCTGATTGGATGTCTAGTTTGTAACGTTGATTCTGATTGGGTGTCTTGTTTATAACATTGATTATGATTGGATGTCTAGTTTTTGACGTTGATTCTGATTGGATGTCTAGTTTGTAACCTTGATTCTGATTGGATGTCTAGTTTGTAACCTTGATTCTGATTGGATGTCTAGTTTATAGCATTGATTCTGATTGGATATCTAGGTGTAATGTTCAATTATTATATACCATACTGCAAATTGAAATGATGTCATATTGTGCATAAACAAACACTGAGTCCTTGCTTGAGAATTTTATATGTTCAGTAGAATAGGTGTGAGCCTCATATTATTAGAGTTGCTACAGGATTGTGTGGTTTCTAACAGTCGCAAAACAGTTTAATTGGATCTGGACAACGCAGTCGCCATTGAACAGACTTGCAACCATTAAAGAACGCATTTACATGTACCATTGCATATAACAAAATTACAAACACAGTTCACCCTTTGTTATGTAATTCCTTTTTTATGTACAAACCTTTTGCAGTCTATGTATGCTAGCATAATTCTGTGAACGGTGCAATTAACCAGGCAATAATAAACTGTTTACACAAAAACAAACCTAATAGACATTTGAACCTGTCTGATAAATATGTGTTTTGCCTATGTACATTTTGCCTATTTGTTGATCTGTGATTGTGTTGGATTTCAGTAAACGTGTAAGGGTTGTGAACAGTAGTCTGTATTCTCTCAATGTCCCTCTTGTTTATACTCTATAGCACTTCCTAGCTTTCTCCTCTAATCTGTATGATGTCTCATTTCTATATCAGCAAAACATAAAAGTATCCAATTAGATTTGACCTTATTCACTCTTAAACAAATGTTTCTGTCAAATAATTATATTCAGCATTCAATACAATTAGAAACAAAGTATTTGAACAAATTGGACTTGTGTAGTGTTTCAGTAGAACTCTACTCTAGTTTTTCTTTCTCTGCTTATTACTAAAACTCTAATCATACATTCCACACCTCCTTTTCTCACACTGTTTTTTTCTCATTTTTGCTCTCGATTTGTGTGTATTTGCCTGGGCTTGTGACTATGTGTATTCTATATCTGTTCTGTGTGTTTATGTACATAATCTGTGTATTCCTCACCTGATATTCTCACTTGTCTCTATCTTTCTTTCTCACTATGTGCATCAAGCAGTGAAAGGGGGAAGGTTCTAAGTGAAAGGGGGAAGGTTCTAAGTGAAAGGGGGAAGGTTCTAAGTGAAAGGGGAAGGTTCTAAGTGAAAGGGAGAAGGTTCTTAGTGAAAGGGGGAAGGTTCTAAGTGAAAGGGGAAGGTTGTAAGTGAAAGGGGGAAGGTTCTAAGTGAAAGGGGGAAGGTTCTAAGTACTGTTGTATTATGAAGCAGATAAAAACCCTTTCACTTTTACTCCTTGGCACACACTGCAGAAACCAAACATTCAACTAGTGTATGGATAGTGTGTTCTAGAACCTTGTTAAATGTAGTACTAGTTTATTATATTAAATGATAGAACATAGATCTAATCATTGTCAGTGTTAGATTTCAGGTTTTTGTCTTCAAAGTCAATCTCTTTGTCTTCTCCGTCTTCAGATCTTGTTTTTAATTTAACTAAACTTGTATCACTACAGAAAACTGTTTTCAGTAAAATTCCTTTGTCTGATTTTAATGAAAGACACCCTACGTGTTCAGTGAGTATTCAAGGGAGATAATTGCCTATCAACAGTTTTAACAATCCCCTACACAGTGATCTCCCCTGGCAAGCATTAATGTACTGTAAGTAATGTAAGGCAAGTAATTCTGCATTGAGTTTGCTGTTTAAAATCTTCCAAGGAGACAACTTTTGACATACTGCATCAAAACTACAAAGGGGAAGAAACTAGGAATGACCAATATCTGGCATCACCTATATTCTATTTCAGATTTATGACAAATATAGTTTAGGGTACCATAGAATTCATACAACTGAATTTACATGAAGCACATCTTCTGCTTAGGGTAAAGATGACCAGCTATTTGTGTAAATAATTGTTTGGTGTAAAATAGTTCAGCTGGCCATTGATTTTAATTGTAATTGTCTTTTTTTCTGTGAGATGTGCAGAGAAAAAATAAAATGTGTAGGAAAAGTAAATGAGACCAAAATGTAATGCAGAGTTTGTTGTTTATTTGTTTGTATGTTCCCCCCTTTTTCCATGTTCACACAACTGTATAGCCTCAAGACAAGTCGAGTACCGTTGATTTAGACGAGTCAGAAACTAATAGTGAAACTTGATACATATACCGTACTGGTCTTAAAACACTATGTAGATAAATGACCATACTGGACTCAATAGATATCTTAAGAAACAGATTAGATAAAAAATAGTTCATGTAATAAAAACTTTTTTTGTTGTCAAGACTCGTCTTGAACCTGAAATGTTTCAAGGTGTCAAAGCATCATTTTTACATTTTGGTAAGACTTATTAGTAACTCTACATGGTGACATGAAAACAATCATTACTACACAAGCTAAACAGCAGTTCTGGTGTTAGCAGGGTACTGTCTATCTTTTCTTGTAAGTTCCATCTAATTGTGGGCTTCAAAAAGTTACGTGTTCCTTTATTTCTGACTGTAACATAAATTCCATTATAAGTTAAACCGATTCTTGACAGTGTATATGGGCTTATATACACGGCTTGTGCTCATATGACCCCGATGTGTTATATACGCCCAAGCCAAGTATATGCGCCCATATACACTGTCGAGAATCTACTATGATATTATAATACTGCAAGAATTTTTTTTAAGTGGAATTTGTTATTATTTACACTAGCATTTTACCTAAGCTCTCCATGTGGAATCCCGCTATTATAATTACCCAGAACGCCAAAAAAGCATGTGCTATGACCAGTTCAACTTTTGGTATTTATAGCTGATTTAGATCAGGGATGCAAACAAAACAAGAGCCTGTTGCCAGTTTTAAACCTTTTCAATGACACAGTGCTAATTAGTTGTCTGCTTTGCACCCAACACAACGTTATATTTAACAAAGCGGTGAGACTATACGGGGAATTATCTTCTATAGAAGAAGAAGCAGTTTATGTAACCACTATACACAGCAAAGACTGTCCAATGGGAATCACGGAAAACATCTGGCACAGGCAGTATTATGAAAGTGAATATACAGCCACCTAGGAAGTTTTTAAATATGTTTTCTATTCAAGCGGGTGTATGTGATGTGTGGTTACTGTGACATTGATTTAAATGTACTAGAAAATGTAAGTGTATATGAACGAGTGTATGATACATTGTTACACCAATTCACCACCATATGTGATGAGATATTGGTGCAGCTTCAACCCGTCACTGAAATGAAACAATGGAGAACATTGGTATATGTGCAAACAAAAACAAAACACGGAAGCATTTTTTTCTTTTTTTTATTGTATATATACATTTTAACCCTGACAGGGGTACACAAATTAGCAGTGAATACGATTTTTTCAAACCAAGGCGAGATCTATATCCCAGGATCTTCCGCTTAATTGCATAAAAAAATCACCAACATTTCTCTTTTTATCCCATATAACTCCATGCGAAAAACGTTCTGATAAAGCAATAAAACTTCCACTAATTTTAATTTTTTTCACAAACAGTATAATAATAGTGATGATTTTGTTTGTTTAAAAGAGTAAATACAGCGCACAATAAGAGAATAATGGTAATACAAACTTTGGGGACGAAAATGAAACAAGTATGTATTTTATTTTATTTTGATACAAAATGAGAATACGGGAAGAAAAGAGAGAACATAAAAGCATTTTCACAAAATTACATATTTGTGTGTGTTATAATGGGGGTTAAACTAAGTTATTTGAGTTATAAACTAAAAATATAAAAACATGTACGTATAAGAGAGAAAACGATGCCTACTTTGAAACCGTCGCTAACGTATCACAAATATAGTGTAGAAAAAAGATCACACAATCGATATTATACACAATAGCACTTCTATTGACACTACTGAGAAAACTAATGCATGATTGACAAAACAGGTTAACAACGTCTGCTGCGTGAAGAATTATATCAATGCATTTTTTTTTTACATTTTTGCAATTTAGGGAAAAATAAATATTTTGGCTTTTGTAAAAATAGTTCTATGACAGTTTCTATCGATTTGACTACTAAATGTTTGATCTACTACAGCTCCTAAGTTACGAAAATGGCAGTGGATAGTATTCCTAAACCATTGTCACAAAGGTTACGTACCGGTGGTTAGTTGTGTGTTTTCATTACTTAATAGTACAATCGCTAGTGACTAAATTGGTAGACAAAAATAGTATTTGTAATAGATTTAACTATAAAAACATAATACAGAGGAAGTAAACAACAATTCTACAAAAAATACATGTAGTTAATAGCTTTTTTGGTTGCTTTATTTCAATAATTATATATACAAGATATGTGCAATTCTTTCGTAAACTTTTTAAATATCTAACATTCTGATACATATGCGTACAAGGAAAAGGGCCATTCCACTATTACTTGTGTTCCTGTTTCACAACTGACGCTATTGAAAACTAAATCCAATTGAAGCTAACATTGTCACTGAAGATTTTATCTGATTCCGAGGACAAGTAAAAAGTTTCATCTTAACCAATATTTCAACCTCATCTAATGATACACAGATTATAAACCTTTTAACTGATGCTAATATTGTCACTGAAAATATTATGATTCTTCTCCATGAAACAGTTTCGATTTTTACCATTATTTCACTCTGTACTAATTCACAATGCATATATCTGAAGTAAAGGTCAAGGGGCCCTCTTCCTATGTACATGCTATCATATTTATCATGATCATAATATAAAGAAGAAAAGGGGTTTGAGAAGAGAAATACACTACGTCAAAAATATAACACTGATACTACAAGCAACCAACTTAGTGCTGATAAATCATTGCTATTCGATCATATACAAATCTAAGAACTCTTGGTTTCTATGGAGACGTTTGTTCTATTGTTTTATTATTCTTGCAAAAATGATTCTGTTCATTTTAACTTTCAAAATGTATTTTCATCTTACAACACTATACCTTTTAAGCTTTTGGCATTTTCTTAAATTGGCAATAGAACAAATGTCTCCTTAAAACGCTTCATAAAACCATAATTTAAACTCAATAAACTATCCAAACTGTTAAAAAAATGTCAACACATGAAACATAATATATATAAATCTTTTTCGCCCTTTTTGTTTATTTTTATTTATTTTTTCCTCAAAAGGTACATCTACTAGAAAAATTCAAAACACACTCTACAGAAGATTAAATGTACAAAGAGATAAAACGTCATAGCCTTCTAGAGAATTGAGAAATATTTCGAACTAAATTTCAACAGTTGATAAGGGGAGGCACATATTTGATAAACACTGGTTAAAAGTCAAGTGTTCACAGAAACAACAGTTGCTTCCATGGCACGGTAAGGCAACACATGTTTAAATCTTAAAAAGTAAAAAACCTATCTCAACTGAGACATCATAAAAAGGTGATTATGCTATAAGCTTCAACCTGTATGTTTATACCATTTCATTGATCAATCTTCTACTGGGTATGTAGCATTACTTCAGGTATGACTACTGGGTATTGCTTTCCATGCTGTGAATGTTTGCTATAGTTCATCTATGGTATTGTAGTTACATCCCTTTACTAGTGTGTTTGGGGGTTACCTATAGGTGTAAATTCCTACTATAGAGACAAGTGATGCTAACATTCAACATGAACAAAACCATCACTTGTCAAAATGTAGTTTTTCTACAAAAGGTTGAAAATCGAAAGTCAGAAAAACGAACATATTTCGGAAAGTGGTTACCTCACTGCATGTTTTGTATAAAGCCATGGTAGCAGTTTGCATGGCTTTAGTTGTATGCATGTGCCTCCTGCACTTGCATCTGTATCCTTATGGACTCCATCAACATGGACATGAGACCTCCGTTACTGAAGAGTACTGTACAACTCTTCTAAAGGTCTCTTAGTACTTTTAACTCCTCATTGCCTGTACAACTCTTCTAAAGGTCTCTTAGTACTTTTAACTCCTCATTGCTTGTACAAGTCTTGTTTAGACTGTTTGTAGTTTTACGAAAAGTGCAAATTATTACATCACCTGCAGTTCAGGGAAATCAAGTCAATAAAACAACATATAACACATCAATTATGAATAAGAAAAAAATGGTTGGTAATAAAAATAAACTTTAATCTTTTCTCCTGATTTTTTCCCGTAATGACGGAAAAGAAACCTTTCTAAACACACATACATGATGTCTGCCAGAGTCTTAACACACATACATGATGTCTGCCAGAGTCTTAACACACATACTTGATGTCTGCCAGAGTCTAAACACACATACATGATGTCTGTCAGAGTCTAAACACACATACTTGATGTCTGCCAGATTCTAAACACACATACATGATGTCTGCCAGAGTCTAAACACACATACATGATGTCTGCCAGAATCTAAACAGACATACATGATGTCTGCCAGAGTCTAAACACACATACATGATGCATGCCAGAGTCTAAACACACATACATGATGTCTGCCAGAATCTAAACACACATACATGATGTCTGCCAGAATCTAAACACACATACATGATGTCTGCCAGAATCTAAACACA
>ENA-OREC01000705-OREC01000705.1-marine-metagenome-genome-assembly--contig:-NODE-705-length-14365-cov-12.964026_pt1 | contig 14365 bp, 8 predicted proteins | sample MGYA00248626_ERZ508543 | MGnify/ENA primary metagenome ERZ508543 (study PRJEB26211, sample SAMN05518279) | marine metagenome | isolation source: Puget Sound, Washington, USA | host: Bankia setacea... | reverse complement strand
AACATCCATAGATGGGAAAGTCCACTATGAGAATAATAGGCTTACACATTGTAAAACCCTTCTTTCATCCATGGACTATTCCAAAATTCAATGATGGAATAGTCTACTATGAGAAAATGGGTGAGTCAGCATTTCATCTGCAACAAATTACATAAACACATTAAAGATTGTAATAAAGACTAATGTGTATTGGTTCTACTCACAGGACACAGGGATATATTGTGGTTGTTGTAACTGTATGGCTGCCATTGTTTGCTGGTAGGACGCCATGTTGGAGATCGGTTGATACATAGGCAAACCCTTCGCGTCGGCAACTGCCACACGTTTAAACTGTGCTCCGACCATCCCAGGTACTTGTGACTGAAAAAAATGTCTTCCACCCTGAATATGCTTCGTCATGAAAGATGTCATCACACTGCATACATCAACATTGTAAACGTCATCTGCACATATAATATAAATGGTGCGTCTTTGGTAATTTGAAATCTTGGTAACCAAATGCCTATCTGAAAATCTCAACTTCATTTACCATTTTTAGTTTTAAATTCTTATATCTGAAAGTTGTTGATAGGTAGTTCATTCCTATTGACGAGAAAACCAAAAATGGAGAGCAACTTCTTTAGACACAGCCATTTATTTCAAGCTTAGTTTTTACAATTTGTTGTTTTCTGAAAACTTTAGATTAAAGAATGAAACAAACATTATATTTAATAAAAAAATCATTTTTCACTGAATCCACACATTTTTCTTCCTGAGCTTATGTCTAATATTTTGATTCTTTCTTGGCAATTATCTGCTGGCTAAATATTTAAAGAGTCTAACACATAGGCAGAGTATTAAGCCTGCACATGTATTCATTTCGAAAATTTGATTTAAGTGAATAGTTTCAATGGAATAAGTATAAAAAAATTGCTTTTATATATTAACTGAAAATAAATCTTTTGAGATCTATGTGATTCCTGAAAAACCTACACTCCATTTCCTAAATCAACCAAACTACAATCTAAACAATAAATAAATAAATGGAAAATGAAGTTAATACAATTTTCATTAGTATTCAAACATGTTTCAAAATACAATTCAAACTAACACACAAAAGTTTTACTACAAATATATTACGTAACCTAGCATCTAATCACACACCATTTATATCATAGAGGAGCAGTGTTATAAGCAAATTTATCCTCGGCAGTCGATTTCATAAATTATTGAATTGGTTTTTGAGAACCTGCAGAAATTATAGCATTTATCTCTCCGTTATTTGCCTTTATTACAGATAGCAGTGCAAAATAATGTTTTTGTAAGGCATTTGGGGTTGTAAAAAGCAGACAACAAACGGAAACTTTTTCTGAATAATATTTTATCATAGCTGACCCTTTTTCCAAAAACAGAAAAGAAAACCAAACAGAAACCATTTTTCTCTTGTACAAGAATGTAATGCAATTTTGAAATATCTTTTAACAATACCATTGCAAAACCACATGACAAATAATGATTTCAATCGTCTTTCTTCATTTGTTGGGCTATGAGAACAGATTGGCGGATTTGTTTTAGAAGTGAAAGGAATGTCAGTTTGTAAATAAATAATTCTACACGGCAAATAAAAGCGATCTCAAATAGGACAAGAAGGAACTGTACATGTAAACAAGCAGATTCTAGCAAATTTCGTTATATAACTTCCAAACAAGAAAATAGTTTCTTTAGTGAATCTATGTACGTATACACAAGCCAAATCATCGTACACTTTGTCAGGCATCAACATGCATTTAGCGTGAATGTTCACGATTTAGCTTCGATTACACGGAAAACTCACGCAGTTACCTTTGCTTACAGCTTGGTCATATCCATGTGTTATGTGGGAATAAAGCTTGCCAAAGAGGAGGTTGGTTGGTCTTTGCAAACAAAAATACTACCATGTTTAAGTGAAATGGCACACCATAATGAAAGGTGAAATAGTGTTAAACCTGTATTTGACATAGCTCATTGTGTGTTCTGAATGTCTGTTGGGGAATAGGAGAAAATGATTTGAAAGGTTATATGCATCTTTAATTCAAATTCAATTTTTTGACTGAAAACTATATTTACATAACTTTTCTGATTTTCATCTACACTTCATTAAAACATAAACCCCCTAATTTATGTACGAGCTCTATTTGATAGTGAGTGACAAACATTACAATACACCCTTTACTGGATACATAAAGACCAGAGCAATCTTGATATACAGACAGAACTATTCCCTTGTTACGTTGCCAGGCAACCAAATATAAGGACATGTTTTTTAAAAGCACAAGAAATAAATCCACACACAATTGCAACCATTATATAACCAAGCTGTATGCAAAGGTATTGAAATTAAGTTAAAATCATATCACCAAATATACACGTAGTGTCGTATTAAGAATGAAATAAATTCTACAAGCAGAAAAATAGAGAGCGTAATACGTTTATACACAATATACGGAGGTTTGTCATGTGAAAGTGCATTTGTTGTTGTTGTTTTCCCTAAAGCAGACTACATCTACATGCGAAAAGCATGAAGGGAATTCTGTTTAGTTTCTTATGTTTTGGTTTGACAATTTTTTTATTTTTTTACTCAATTTTTCAGGGTTGTTTGTTTTTGTTTTTCATTTGTTGTTGTCTTTTTATAAGACGTGTTACTGTCGTGCATTACATATAAACAAAACCAAGACCAGTCTGAATAAAGCAGCGTGTTAGCACAGCCAGACAAGATATAATGCATTGTCTTCTAATATATAGTCATCAACATTCAGTAACTTTACGTTGTCAATTTTGCGTCAAATTTGCCATTTTCTTCCCCCCAAGTTTCAACATTGTTTTCTAATAAAAAAGGCCTTGGACTCAAGTTTTGTATCGCGAAGGTCAGTCTTATACAAGCGTATATCCCCTCTACAATTTTGTATCATGTTCAGACAGTAACACGTCGAAATGTTACTTAAAATAGAAATGATTTTAAGGAAAAAATACCAGCATTAAATCCTCGCTGGGGTCACGAGGCCTTTTCTTGCCCGTCAGAACTTCGACCATATGTGGCTAATTTTGTTAATTAGCGTAGCACCCCGTACAATTTGTTTCGTACGACATTGGCAAGTAGACAAGGACGTATGATTGACCGTAAAGTTGGCGTTTGGCGGGAAATTTGGCGGCACATGACAACAGCAAGCACAGCAGCACAAGGCATGATGGGATCGAAAGTGATGAAAATAAAATAAAAATAGCACCATCGGTAAAAAAATGTTCAATCCAACATGCATAATGATTGTTTTTGTTTTGCTCAACAACCAATAGTTCTGTAGAGTAGAGTAGATTCTATCGTCTCTATGATTAAGACTGGTTATGTTGTGTACAAATACGTATACAGTTAAAAAAGAACATGCTCTAGACATTTTAGAAGCTGCAATTTGCCAGATTTTGGACATTGTCAATAGGCCAATTTACGAAGGACTGAACATTCCATTAGAACTCTTTGCCCATGTTGTTTGGTGGTTTTGATACATCACACAGTGTGCTAAAGCAAGTTTGTGCCACAGACAAGACAACTGTCACAGGTAAAAGAAAGCACAGGTAATGGGGGTGTACGGTACTTTCTCTGAGATTTTGGTCAATTTTCTACGGACACAAATGTAAGGATTCGATAGTGGTTGTTGCAATTGTTCCTCGAATGTCTAGAACGTGTTTTTTCTTTCATCGAACCAAGCTTTAGACAAAACTGAGCATTCTACTGTCCATTTCCCCGAGAGTATGGTATTAGGGGTGTGAAACGATTCATTGTATTCCCAATAGATATGATGATATTTCTGTCCTTAATGTACATCAGGACACTCCACTAACTAGCTGCTAGAACACCAAGGTTTGTTAACTAGTATTCACTTAAGGATTCTTTTCTTTTATTACAAACAGAAGATTTGATTTAACTTTTATCTTTTCTTATCTTTCAGTTGGGAACAGAAAAAGGTGTGCAGGGAAACAAAGGTTAAAGGTCAGTGAGATACTTGTTGTGGTCAGAGACTGATCAATTTTGTCCAGAGAAAACAACTAGTTTAGTTCTTCCATCAACAAACACAAATATTATCGAGTGTGCAAAAAAGCATTAATGAAGGGCTCTGTTTGTTTGTTCCTGAAAATCAAAATATTCAAGTTTAAGCATTCCTGCAAGGAAACAAAGTCTTTAATTGTATTGCCTAAGCGTGTTTGAAATTAAGCATTGAATATTGCAGTTTTGTTTAGCCATATTTTATTCTTATTTTTCAAAATTGCTGCCTCGTTGTTGTTCACTCTGTCACATGACACCACGGTTGCCAAGGAAGTGCTTCATTTGGAAATGTTTTGCTGTTTTTATAGAAGTGTGGTACTGGAAGTTGGGGGGTAATCCCTGCAGACACATTAAAACAAGCTGTACTTGCAAGATTAGCATATTTAACTAGGAGAAACTAAGTCAAGCAATAAGCCGAACAATAAGTAAAAGTATAAAAAGCCAAGCAGGGCATTTTAAAGTCCGTATTTTTCCATAAATGGTTTTATCTGTATACCAAAACATAAAAATCTATCAATTTTCTAGCAAAATAAAAATTGCCAACATCCTCAGCTATATGTGTTTTGGTATTCCTAGTAATCACAATAGCACTGAAAGGTGAATTTAGAATCAGGTGGTTATATAGCACAGGTTTGTGACTGAAAGCGGACGTAAACTACTGTTAACAGACACAGTTGTTAAGGAAGCCAAGTTCTTAGCCAATCAAATACTAGGACGTTTCTATGCTACCGCTTGGCTCTTTGTCAAAACTGAGTATAGTCAGAAGAAGCAATATAAATAACTGTGAGAGTAGGATCCTGTACATATCTTCCAACAAATATATATATATATATATAAAAAACATGATACATAAATAACACAATCATTGTCAACATTGTATAAGCAAAATGACAAATAAATCATGAAACTCTGCAGTCAATCCGGTACAATTCCAACATCTACAAATACATAACATAATGCTATATAACGTAAACATGTCCATGCGATTCCCAGCTTGACTCTCAATAACGTGGTAGACAGCACATCTAGAATTGTGGGACATAAGAGTTTATAACAGTATCACAACTTAAATGCCAACCCTTTGTTTAGCCACTCTGAATTTCATTTCGTTATCCGTTCCCGTAATCAATGTAACCCCAAGCCACCCTCCCTCGTTTGGTTTGGAAATTTTGGGTTTTCAATTTTTTGTTTTGTTTCTCGTTTCCATGTACACGTGTTTCGTGTGTCACTTGTAAATCAGGAAGGCAAGGCAGTGGAGGTTAAAGGTCAAGAGGATTGGAGACAGACTGTAAGGCACTATATTCTAGAAGCAAAACTATATTAGGTGTAAAAGCATCTACCCTACCATGTGCAAGGAACAATATATATATGCCAACCACCACAGGTTTTCTACGGTGAGAATTACAACAGCTATTTTACATACAGATTCTTTACCCCATAAAACAACAAAAAAGAAGGGTTGATTGTTAATCATTTCCAATAAAGAAGTCCACAATGCCCAAAGTGCATCAAGATGCAGATAATTCAGTGCCGCTTAATTTAGTTCATGAAAGCAAAAAAACTGACTAGATTTGAGCCAGTCAATGTGCTTTCAATCAAATTTCTTTGAAAAACCAAAATAAAAATAAAAAGCACTAAAACTGAATGAATAACTTGCACTACAAAGCGGCTCTTAAGCTTGACAAGCAATTGCGTCTAATTTAGTTGTATGAGTTGTAACTGTTCCCTTACACCAGATCAAAAGAAACTAGGTCAAAAATTATAAAAAAATGTTTTCTCAAATCCCAACTTTTTACCCCCATAATTTATTTATACTGTGACCTCTAGCAGAAGAAAGCCTCTACATTGTGTGAAGGTTATTACAAGTATTTGTGCTAAGATTTTAAAATTAAAGAGACTATAGCTGTTTGGAGCAAATTTTGAAAAGAAACAGAATACAACTATTTTTTTCTGTAAAGAGATTGATCAAAATTAAACTGTAAGCCAAATATCCACAGTTTTTATTCTAACAAATACAGTCAAAGCATATCCAAAGCTTTCACAGATGAAAGAATATCTTTAGAGATCTATGATTTGCTCCAAACATAAAGTGTGCGTACTCAAATTAATGTGCTACTTTTTTGCCACTTGAATATCTGACTACAAAACTTTGTCTAATTTGTTTGGTTGCAAAATTTAGTCCAATTTGTTTTATCAAATACTTTTGGTTACATTCAATCCCAATACCAAGAAAGTTTTTGTTATCTAAAATGTATGTTTCCCTTAATGATTTTGGAAAAAAGTAAACACAAAACTTTACAGTCACATTTCAAGTAGCAGATTTGGTTGCCATGGAAACTAAGGAAAAAACAACAGCAAACGTAGAATTTCAAGACAAAAAAACAAACATCAAAGGTAATTAAAACAGTATAAATTGACTAAAATAACTGCAGTTGTATGCAAAACATATTTGGTTTCCATGGCAACCATTAATTTTACACCATCCCAATCATTTACAAAATGGAAGTTGATACTTTTTCTTTTACTTTTGATTCAAGAGCCAAACAATGAAAAACACTCTTCATAAGGGAGATGACAAAAAATAGAACAGTTTATTTGTAAAATTCTGGTATAAAAAAGGACTAAAAACAACTTTCCATTTTGTGTTAATTTTTGAATAGCAGGGGGCTTCAGCAGAAGAAAACTAATTTGCAAACAGAAACAAGTATGATAGGATGAGATTAAAATGCATCATCAAACAGGATATTCAGACATTTAGCTAATTTCACAGACAGTTTTACATTGTTTTTGTTCTTTATTCTTACATTTAAACGTGTGATGAAGCACAGACACCATGAAGCTGCAGTTTGTGTGGGTGGGGTATTTGATGATGCATTTCTACAATGAACCAGGGGATCATGATAACATACTGGCTAATATACTCTTTTTTTAATTCTAGTCATTTGTTTTTTTCTTTCCAGTAAAGTAAATTTATGAAAGTTTGAATCCCTTTTAAACGCTGATATTCTTGCTCCCATTAAGATTCTAAATATTCTTATGGCTGTTCATAACTTTTTTAGAAACATTTAAACTTTTCAAATCACATTTGTCATTCATTCGAACAAAAAGCTACGGCAAATAAAATGAAGTCAATTAATAAAGTTTGCCTATCTGTCAACAACAATTACTACCATCTTTTTCATTTTAACTATTCAGGGCCCATTTTAAATTTTATCTTTACCAACAGTTATGCGCTTTTAAAATGTTCAACAGTCGAAATAACAATAAACAAAATTATTAATGTCTGAACAATGTTCCCTGTGTTCTTTTCAAGACGTAACAGGCCAGAGATATTCCAGACAGAACTGTATTTTTTTATCCATTTTCTGAATTTTATGATAAATATAAAAGCCAGTTTCCATGCAAATTTTATGTTTTGAAATTGTTTTCTGGTGTTGTTAGCCAAGTACGCTACTACATAAATGTCAATTAGAGACGACATGAAATTGGCAAGACTTCAAAATCAGACCTCGTAAAAGCCTATTAGACGCAGCCTCTCTATGAACACGAATTTTGGTGAATATTTTCATATCTGAGCACCAAACTGATGCATTATTCTTCAGTGATACCATAGTATTTATCACAGTTTTCCATCCACACTAGTGTTCTGTTATTCATATTACAAGTGATATAGTTGTGTATAATATGAGAGTTAAACTCGGGATGTTACGGAAGGTTTGTATACTTTTACAGTTATCATATATTAGAAAGTATGTTATCCAGAATGTCTACAGCAACAGGGTTACACACAGGCAATACTAACACATCCTCAAAAATGAGAGAGTATGTAACAAACGTCTGATCTTTGTAAACATTACTTGTACCAGCATTAGACAAGACTTTTATGACGGCATGATACTTGGATGTTGGTTTTTGACTCAAATTTAATGTGACATAGGTATTTAAAAAGCATGTCTCTCGGAGAAATGGTTCAAACTGTTGCCAAAGTTTAGAGTCTTACAACACAGCTGAATTCCAGTAACCAAGAATTGTGAGGTTTTGTTTTGCTTTACATTCTCAAAGCATAATGTACATTCCATAGACCCTAAGCTTCTTACTGTCATTTGTTATGTAAATAATTGTCTTTACAGCGATCAGATGTTGGTTCATTTTCTGTCATTTCCATAAAGCATAGAATTTGCCGTCTAGAGCAGAAGAAAAAGAAGACAAAACAGAAAGGGAAGAGTAGAGGAGAAACACAGGAAAAGACAAGTCAAAGCGAAGTGTTGTGTGAGGTGGGTGGGGGGATGAGATGAAAGAGCGTGATGGTCTGGGTTACCATACCAAGGCGTGGGCCTGCGCGGCGGCGGCTGCATTAGCTCGTTGCTGACAGGCCTTGATTTGCGCTTGTAGATGAGGAGGAGGGTGAAAATAACGACACGAATCCCGTGTACATTTGCCTTTTATGTAATCCATACACACAGTGACACAGTTTTCAGCCGTGTCAACCGTTACATTATCGGGCGGGTGTGCGTATCGACACTCGCTTGGTTGGCGTGTGCAGGAACCACGCTGAAACTCACGACATACCTGTAAGTGATAGAAAAGGGAAAAAAACGAGGAGAAGGTGAGATAGAAAGGTTTGGAAGGATACATCTACTGGTAAGTCACAAAAGTGGAAGTCAATAGTTACCTTTCAATTTCAAAAATTAGCGTTACAATACAATTTCAAAATTTTGACGAAGGTTTCAACAAAATTATTGACAAATTAGGTTTTCCCCCATTTGATTTTGAAGACAATCCTAGCTTTGCAAAAAAAGGTAAGAAATAAAATGAAATGTTTTTTTTCCCAGTAACAATTTCTCTGCTCAATAGCTGTACACATTTCTAGAAAAAAAGTCTATCATATGCATCTTAATTCATATTATGTGCCCTTCAGACTAGACTCACAGACACCTCTTCAAATGTGCTTCTATGACATAGTTATCGTATGGCATAAAACAGACAGCAGTCATTAAGAAACTCGGGCAATAATTCATCTCGTGCCAATACCTACATTTAGCCCCACAGACGCAACATTTCCGTTTTGAAATCAAGTGTAGAAATGTTCTCCAACACAGACTTAAATGCAGACAGTAAAGTGTGCCGAGGGGAGGGGGGGGATGTCTGACTTGCATTCAATACCACCATTATATTGACAAATCCTGCCATAAAACTTGAAATCCAGGGCGATGTTAGGCTTTAAATGAAAATGTCACCAATGTCAATCTGCAACATACATATCTTTCCTTAATATGGCCGAGCTTTATTGAGATAAACCATTTTCATCCTTCATTATCAATTTTCCATCTTGATAACACAACCAGCCTAATGGTGTCATCACAGTTAACTCTAATAGTAAAATTGACATTTAAACATTTTTTGTCTATGATTTTTCTCGGGATTTTATCAATATTAAAAGCAATAAACAAAATAGATAATTCAGTAAGTGTTAACTGATCATGTCAAGAAGCTTCATGAGTCAAATCAAACAGAAAAAAAACCTTTTTTGTATCAAAACTTTTTAAAGGAGACATCAAAACTGTTCATCAATTCTGGATATACTCATTTAATCTGATCTCCTAATCTATCTTGGACATATAAGCAGTGTAATATAACTTTATTTTAACTGATGACTGTATTACAAACTGCGAAAATGTGGGGGAAACATTGATACAAAATTGAAACAACAATAAGGTTTTGCCAACGAGTATCCGACTGTAAAAGGATGTTATTGTAAACTGTATTACAAGCTAAATTTTATTAAACCTAAAAGATAGAAACTGAAATATTTTAGCTAAATTTTTTTGGATCTTTATAGGGAAAGTACTGGCCGAGTTTTGATTGACATAAGATTTACTTCACTTCCTTATTCTCAGGCACTTTATTATGCTAAAATCTAGAGCTCAATTATGAAAGCACTTGTTTAATTGACTTGGGATTACAGGTTTAAGCATTGACATCAATAACACTTGTACTGACACTAAAAGAAAATGAGACAAAAACACAAAAAGGACTTGTAGTTTCCCTTGTATGACCCACATTTAGATGTGTAGAAGATGGGGGGATGAGAGGAACAAGGAAAAGCAGGAGTTATACATTGTCTGTTTGAAAAAGGAAACACTCAAAATACAAGGAGGAAACTAACAGAGGAAGGATCTCCTAACAACGCTGTAACAAGAGTCAGGGGGAGGGGGTAATCAAAAACATACAGCAATAGTACAGTAATGAAATATAATACAAGATAACATTGCATCATTGCTGTGTTAGAATGAGTCCATTTTTATAAGCATTTATATAAAGCAAGATATGGCAGCTGTAAATGAAGAAACGTTGTTGGTATTTTGGTGGAAATTCCCTGTAGAATGTGCTGGCGAACTACTGTTATAGCAACGGAAAGCACGTAGAGCTCGTGAGCACGTGTAAATAGCTTGTACCCTAGCAGAAGAAATACATGGACGTCTCTAAAGCAGTAAACACAATCTCTGAACTACAGATTTGAGCAACCTCTAGGGGCAATAATGCTACTATATAGTGTCACTAGCACATATATCATACTAGCATAACAGTGAGAAATTGTTATAGAGCTTTGTGTTGTAAGATATATGCTATAAAAGTCTGCAACAGTGGGCTGCTATTTTGCTATACATAAATGCTTATAAAAAGTCGTCTAACTCTAATATACACTAGCCAAGATATTTCTGTTCTTTTAACATTTTTTTAAATAGTCTGCTACAAAATTGAATGGCGAACATTTTTTGGGAAAAAGAACATCGAAAATAATACAAGTTGCAACAAATATTTCAGAACAATTTAGGTAACAAAAGATATGATGGTGTATATAAGATATGTTGAATATCTGTCCACAATATATTTAAAGGCAGGTAATGAAAAGTAGTAGCTTGTTCAGATTAAAATTTACAATAAGCATTTCCCCCTCAACAGAATCATACATTTACAAATTATTCTAGCTTTCTGACCATGTTCAGGTAAATAATTGTGGACATTTAAATTGAGTGTTTTACATCAATAAACTACATGTATTTTCATCTTGTTTTGAAAGTTTATGAAATATGTAAAAAGACATGACAATTAAATTTAGTAAAAAAAGCTACAAAGCATTATCTGAGGGTATAAAATCATGGAACCCTTATTAAATACCTTAAAAAAAAAATTCTAAATAGACACGTTATGATGTAAGAAATACAAATAGGAATATGGACTAACACAAACTAAAGGTGGACCCAAAAATACGAAGATTCCATTACTCGGCTGTTGATTCTATTTCCGGCACTATCAAAAGTATGGTCAATATTTATTATTCTTGTGGAATAACTCGGTAGACAACGACACCAAGTCTATGCCAAAAACTCTATTCTTTCTTGTGATTGGTTATAAGCTAAAAAAGTACCAATGTTGCATTGTTCTGTTGTTTCTTTCTTGATATATAATCTACTATATAAGAGAAGACACAGCAACAAAACATGTTACAGCAGCTACGGAAGATCTGTCATCAATATATATATATATAACATACACATATAAATGGTAAATATCAACAAACAGTTGCTTGAATCTCATGGCTTTATCAAAAATTGGCATAACTTATTAAAAGAAAATCATTGCTGCTTTTCACTGATTATTTTGTTTGTTTTTGATGTAGCTGTGTTTGAAAGGTTATACATTAGCTCCTTGTACTCTTTTGTTACATTTTAATCTTTCAAATGTGCACCCCGATACTGTGTGATTATCAGTATGGTTGCTTTATCAAAAAACACGACAAAGTTTATCCTATTTTTGTATCACTATTTCCCCCATTGTATGAGTACTTTCCTAGAGATTACGCAATTCTTTGTCAATATTAGTTTAGAGTATTCTCCCTTAGACCACAGGAACAAGTGTAATATTGTACAGAAATCTGTGAGCATTCTAATTTACAGCTAAAAAAGCATTTGTTACACTACAAAACCTCAGTGCTTTTGTTTTAATATTCAACAAGCTTTTATCTACTTTTCAAAACAAATAACATCATAATTTTTATATTTATTCAAAATGGAACACTATCAAAAATTAACTTTGCAAACGGGCATACATTGTTTTAAATACTCCTATTTGAGTTGTAACTATGGCAACGCCCTTCGACCTACCTCTAATCTGTCTGGCCTTGGCAACTTGGTTGCTTGGGGTATGCTGGAAAACGCATTTGGAATGACACCAGTATGATGCTGGGAGACGATACACGATGGTGATTCACCGTTAGTTTGTGCACCGGTTACAGCAACAGTTTGTAACGCTGTGTTGAGGTATGGATTGAACGCTACGGCAGAAGTTGGCGTGCCGGCTCCTCCAATGTAAGGGTGATGCGCCTGAAACAGTGAAATAGTAACCACTAATAATCCCCTAGTTTTATTACACAGTTCCATTTTTGTTTTTAATAAAAAGTAATTTGTTTGTTTTTTGTTTTAAAGTCTTGACATATGAAACAACTTGCCAGGGAGTCGAAAGACATAGTTGTGTATATACAGAACCACATTACTGGCACAAAGAAATCAAAAGCGCCGACAGCTACAGAAGTGTTACATTAAGCTGCTCACAAAAATGTCATTAAAAGCGAACATGAATGACACAAACAAGTTTAAAGAATGACTCTGCACCAAGACTATCATAACAGACATAACTAGCGATTTTTTAATACATGTACCGAAAATGAAGGATTTTTAAAATTGCGCCTTTTTTCTGCGAATCTTCTTAAAGAGCTAATTGCATTACAAGAGAATTATTTCAAAGGATAAGAAGGGGTTTAAAATTTTGCATTTAGATAATGTCTTTTCTTCAAAGACATTGATCTCAGTCTTCCACATTAAACATGTCGCTTTAAAAAACGTTCATTTTTATTTTGTTCTACTTCCTGGCCATTATTTGATGTTTGATTCTCTACATAGGAAGACCTTACTTTACAGAAAAAGATTTGTACATAATGCATTTTCAGACAAGAACAGACAATCACGCTTCTTATGAATAATGATCAAACTTGTTATCTAGACTCGGTGTACAATTGCTAATCTCGCGATCTTATAAACCGAAAAACAAACCTATTCGTACCATATGCACCTTGTTACGATACAGATCACAACTCTTGTTTGACATTTTTATAAACAAATTTCTCTTACAAAGCACTCAAAATGCACTTTTTTTTTTTATAAGATTCAGATTAAAATCATTTGAGTTTTATTTCGAAAGAAAAAAATGGGAAAACGATTAGCCCTGTAAAAAATCTCCACAATCTTACAATTTGGAAGTATAATCTGAATTTAATCAAGTTTATACAGACTCACAAATTTCTCGGAGAATTCTTAAAAAACAATTGTCTTCAGCAATAAATCTCTCTTTTTTCCTCTATAAATTTGTTTCTTTAGTGCTTGTATTGTATGTAATTCCATCACAATTGTTTCAATTATTTAATAAATGTTGTTTGAATTATTTGAATAAATTTATTGATATCACTTTTTTCTTAAGCCTTTTTTTTTGGAAAGAAAATAGTCTGTTCTTCTTTAAACAGTTGTCCTTTTGTATCTGAAACTTTATTTTGTCATGACACTGCAAGTTTCTATGACTATAGTAAATTATACTATACAAGTAATAAAGCTTACAGAATCAGTAAAGCGATATAAGGATGCATAATGCTGTATTTTCTGATCAGTTCTTACTGCAGCTTTTGATTTATGGAACTTGAATATTGTTAAAATAACCTATAAGAGCTATCAAATGACTGTTTTAAATGATTAGTTTAGACAATGTATTTTGTACATGTAATATAAAGTCTGTATTATTCATTTGACGACGATTGTTATATTGAGTCATGTGATCATAATTATGAAAAAGATTTATTCATTGAACTAAAAAGCAACAGGTATTTCAATTTGCAAGAACACAGCTGCGATTCAGCCACTTTTAATACTGAAAATAATGTATTGTATAACAAAAGAGTTTTATGTCTAAAATGGATTAATTTAATTTAATTGGAAGGTGCATAATTATGACATATATTTAATGATCGATACAGATACACATGTTGAACACACAGACATTACACTACATTGAGTTACAAGCATTAAGTGGACTCTTTGTGCATATTTCATACTCTTTAACTAGCATTAACAACTAGCAATATATTACAAGCATACACTATATAACATAATAGAAGCTTTTAAATATGTGCATACCAGGTTCTATATAGCACTAGCAAGTTAAAAACAGTTTGTAGCAAGATCGGTTTAAATTGCTTTATCTTTT
>ENA-OREC01000704-OREC01000704.1-marine-metagenome-genome-assembly--contig:-NODE-704-length-14368-cov-14.067245_pt1 | contig 14368 bp, 7 predicted proteins | sample MGYA00248626_ERZ508543 | MGnify/ENA primary metagenome ERZ508543 (study PRJEB26211, sample SAMN05518279) | marine metagenome | isolation source: Puget Sound, Washington, USA | host: Bankia setacea... | reverse complement strand
AGAGAAAGCAGAAACAGCAGCTCACATACCTCAGGGAAAAGTAAATGGTTCACCTGTTTGAATCATTACAAAAAAAAACTGAAGCTTGCAGAGAAAATATACAGGAATGTGCCTTATTATGCCTAAAAGATCTCTATAATCAAAAGTTCTATAAACCAACGTTAGGGAATTCCAAATTGATATTAATTAGCATGGACATCAAGATTTTTAAATGGTACATTAACACTCAAGAGTAGGTTACACATGTATTCTTTTTTTACATTTAAAAACTTGTCAGTGAGATTCTGCTCTTCCAGTAAGACCATTTGATAATAAGACGCTATTAGACCAACTATTTAAGTTTTAATTAATTTGCTATTAAGATCACTTGTTAGTCCAAATAGTGGTTTTATTCGAGGAAATTCACTGTATATCAAACAAGCTGCGAACAATTAAAGCATGCAGTAGTATATGGTTTCACAAAGACATCAGATTTTACGGTACAGATGATGGCAAAGTGGCAAGACCACATGACTGGCAAACTGAATGTAAGCCAGATCTCATATAAATAACAACTAATCAAAGGTACTGACATGCTTGCAGCTTGTCCAGAGATAACACAACTGTAAGGGTGAGTGGCCAGTTTGCCAGAGCAACATTCAGTGATTCTGTAATTGCATTGTATACGAGGTAGGTCAAAATATGATGATAAATATAGAATGGCTACAAGTTATTTGATTCATGAAAAAAAGGCTAACACAAGAAACAAGGCATCGTGACAAAGCAGTATGTCTGCAACATCTAATAGAGCTTTTTTGTAAGTTGTAAGTCAGTAAGTACGAGTCCAAATTGGGCTTCACAAACCTTCTCAGTCAAACAAAGATTTTTAAATTTCGGTTTTCTTTCTCCGCATTTAAATGTCTAAACAACGATAAACGTTCTCTGTCATCACACTAGCCCAAAAGAACATAACATTACCGCTGTCTGTCAGTACAGAGTCAATTTCCTTCATACTGCCTGACCTACCCACCACATCAGCATCTTTATTGGCCTCATGTTTCATACATAATGTTTTATTTACCCTCTTTCTTCTCCAAATGTCTGACAGAAAGGTTGAAACAAACAGGGTACGAAACTGACCATTATTTTGCTTGGCTGAGATACGTGTAAGATAATATTGAAGATGTCTGTTGTCTGACAAGTATACATCCATAGAGAGATTCACTGTAACAATAAATTACATGCACTATAGCATGTTATAATCGCTGCAGTGCTTATCTTTTACATATTCATATTCACAACTTTGTCTTTTTCCTGTTTACCTATTTGTATGACTCATTTAGGACACACTAGAAAAACTATTGGCTTCATGAATCGAACGTGTTGTACAGGGCATGACAGATCCTAGAATGGTTGGGTTTACTCATCGATAGATCTTGAGACAACCTATCTACCTTTTCCTTTCAAATGAGACGTGAAAGAGCCAGCAACTGTTCTGTCAGGCCAGGCACTAATGTGGTGAATGTGAAATTCCAACATGCTACCCACTCAAGAGTTACTGACTACCTTGTACCAACACCTTGAAGACTAATGATTCAGAAAACATTAATCTTCCTAGGTAGAGAGGCAAAGACAAAGGTAGCATGATGATAGTGTACAAACATAAAATAAGTACCAGTTTACAGAAATATTTCCTTTCATTTTCGCAAATGACTGTTCAATTATAGCATTAGAAGTGATTAAAGATACAATGTCCTCGCATACAAAACATTCCATTATCATCTAGTTTTGCCTAAATAAGTGCTTCAATCAAAAGTGTGATTGAGTCAGAGATACAGATATGGAGATTTAGAATCTGACTTATAATTAGTTTAATGCTGAGTTACGATCCAGTAAGTTTATATATCGACAACTGGAGTAAGGTCTTTCATCTTGATTTCAAAACTTTCCCTCTGTTTGATTAGTAGTACAATTTCTAACAATATTTTTGCAGTTCTGTTGACTTTTCTATTGTTAAAAAAAGTTGTTAAAGTCAAGTTTGCAATGTACAGGAGAACGAGAACTTCATTCATATTCACAAACTTAAATAGATTCTTTACATACCACAACACAAACTTGAAATCAAGATTCTCAGCTTTCAAAAAATTCTTCCACAGTTTAAAGTGTTGTTTTTTGTCAATTCAGCAATAAATTTAAGAGTATATATTCAAATCATACATACCTGTTATACTGAAAACTTTCTTTTATATTCCTAAACTATGCTGTCAGAATAGTGTAAAAACTAAAACACAGTTCCCTACATTCAATCCAATGTATGTAAAACACTGCACCCTACCGTTCTCTCTGTTGTTTGGGATATTGAGAGTGGCATTCCAAAGTTATGATTCTACCATGGCATACTGGATGCTTGCCATAGGTATTTCCTTCCTATAGCACTTGAACAGTTACTGTATGCTCAGCTAGCTACTGGAAAACATGATCAATTTGTGGGCACTGTGAGCTAGTTTTTTCTATTTCCTGTAAAGATGTTCATGGTAATATAGTAGTGTTTCCTTCATCGTTGAGACCCAGGGACTGGATACTTTCTTATAAATTCCGTAACAGTGATCTTTATACGCACTTAATAACAAAGCAATGCGCAGTAGACACTGTCTCGGGATGTATTTCTGACAGTGAGTTTTCGTAAGTTTTAAGCGTACTACCTCTAAACGCAATACAATCGTAGCCATCATATATAACGTAACTTATTTCTGAAAAAGTACATGTCGATATAATTCCTCAGACAAATTCATTATACTTCGCTATAGTCTGTTTCGTTAAAGTAAAATAATCTAAAACTTAAGTGCTTACAAAAACATAACATTTACAGTATTCAATACACATTCATGTCTACACAACAAAAGATCATTGTGCTCTATTAATACCACACAAAGCCCTTATAACCCCTAAGTTTCAAGTGTGACTTTTTAACCCTCGTTGACAAAAGTTAAATCTGTTGTCAGATCATGTTAATAGAAAAATCGAAAATTATCTAAAAAATAAATAGTAAAATTAAGATCGAACCATTAACAAGATGTCTTTTGCAGTAACAACTTGAATACATCTGTTCATTCTGTATATTTGTATGTCTCAGGTTTTATATTGTGCCAATCTATGTAACAAAACACAACATAGTGAGAGAGTTTGGCACAGTGGTAGCTGGAAACTTGGAATGTAAACGCAGATAGCAGTTAGGTAGTACTGGTAAGCTTTCGACAACCAAAAGTAAACGAGGCAAACAGACATGTTACCACAACACTCACAGCTTGGGACTACTCAGTGGTTTCCCAGCAGAAACTCGAGAGGGGAATGCAAGTTGATTATATCTGCTTCTTTGTTCAATAGCCCTATAGAACTGACAAAAAGTCGAACACTTAAAAAATAACAATAGCACTATAATAGAACTATTTCACTTTCAACCCCTCAAACTTAGTAAAGAACAGGGAACGCTAACAAAGAGCAAATGACACAGATAAGTCCAAATATTGCTATGGTATTACCTTGGTTCTAATGATGTTGTTTATTTGATAGAAAAATATCGTCCTTTCTATTAGTATCATCCATTGAATAATTTGGAGTAGTCTTAAGATAAGATCGAACAGATTTACATGTAATTACGAAACTGTGAATTTGATTGAAACCTAACAAAACATATATTTAGTCCTCCGTTTTTTTTATAAGTAACCATAATGTTAATCTAATGAACTCCAAAATAAACCACTCTTTAACTTAAAACAAGCCATGAAACTGAACAAAACAAAACAAAATCAAATGTTACCTTAATTATTCCGCTTTCTTTAACAGTCTATAGTACATGCAACCACAAGTTTTCCTCTTATAATAATGATAAATATAGGTTCTGAAGGATCGTTAACTCTGAAAATACCATAATTCCTACCCTATTTTTGGTGACTGCTGCTCCATTAAATTTCCTCTATTCAAAGCTTACATGTGTTATTATTGTGCATGCTTCATTTGCTACATAGTAAAACTACTCCCAGTGACCGGTGTATTTGATCTCTACCTGATCTAACTAATACCTCTTACAAACACACTGACCGTGGAAAAACAAGGACATTTAAACAATACTGACCAGTCCTTGAGTCACAATATTAAATGTTTAACCTTCCAAAAATACAAACTGAAAACCTATCCTCAGGCATACCTGTCTTTGAACCTAATTGCAAGGGTTTTGAACTAGTCGTATTTGTACATTTTTGGGGGGTTAATGCGAAAGGGTTCTATCTGCTTCTTTATTCAGTAGGACTAAGAACACTTTTACATTCACCTGTTCAGTCAAAGCTTTAATTAATAACGATTATTAAACACACACCTTTCCACTAACAGGTGTTAAAATTAACACCGCCACATATTCGTCATACACTAAACCGGTAATTGTTGCATATTTTGTCAATGAAACTTTGCCAAACTAAATTAAATGACCGGTTACAATAAAACAAACTGTATCAAACAACTATACAAAGTGACCATAGCAGTATCTGAAAACATATACATATAACAACATCCTACATCTATTCACTTATAAGACCAACAATTACTGGCAATTTATATAAAGACAGCATGTTTTTATCATTGGTAGATTTCTTGTATTATTTTACACTTTTTTCAATGCTTTCTCCATCATAAGTTGAAATCCTCTGTTTGCATCTTTGCAGTATGTGGATATGACCACCTACATAAGAATGTGCGGTTTGCTGATTTAAGACTAAAATCTTTATGCCTACAAGTTTTTTCAGTCTATAAACACACTAAATTTGCTACCCAGAACCACCCACACACCCATGCAGTTATATCTCATTTATCATGATAACAATTTGTTTACATGTAACAATAAGAGTAGAGTGTGCAGTTTACAATGTTGACAAGATACCTACAATAGTGTTGCTTTATATGACCCTATAGACTTTGACGCAGAGGAAAATTTGTATTTTAATTCCTGAATTTTGAAGACTTCGTAAATGCTCAGGCTGCAAAGCTTTGTATAGATCGATTTACAAATTACAACACTCAGTTAATTATAAGTATAGATTCTCAAGAGTATTTAACATCATTGAAATTTGCCATAAGCCATGAGGTAGATTCTAATATATAGATTTGTTTTAGTTATGTCAGAATGTTGTATAGTTTTATCTAAAGTTCACACAAGATGGTAAGAAGGTGTATCATGTCTGTGAGGATTTTTTTAGATTTTCTGTGTAATCTGATCAACATTTCCGTGGTAACTAAAATTAATGTATTTTTGTGGTTGGTAAAGATTTTGTTAGACGATGATTCATTTAAAAGAGCAACAAACCTGGCACCAGTTTAATATAAAACCATGTTAAATTTCACCCCAAACAATTTCAAGACAAGGTTTTAATGAAAATAAGGAACGCTTAAATTTTGGCAACAGTGCAATGCTTAACCATACAACAGCTTTTTAACTGGTTGGTTTATGTATATATTTTTAACTGGTTGGTTTATGTATATACTTTCAACAGCTTTTTAACTGGTTGGTTTATGTATATATTTTTAACTGGTTGGTTTATGTATATACTTTCAACAGCTTTTTAACTGGTTGGTTTATGTATAATGTTGTTATAACATATGTTTTGTAGAAAGCCAAATTTTCTACTTCAAGAGGGCAGTGTGGATGACTGTCACGCGCAAAAGTTTAAATCCCATTAAAGGTTCAGACTCTTTGTTTCCTTTACCCTCATTGCATGCTCAGTAATGGTAGTTTCCAGGAATAGATTTGAGCACCAGGTTTACAAAAGGAGAATTGCAATTGTTTCATAATCAAACAAAAGTAATTTTAACTTAAAGACTGGTAGAGTAACACAGTTATTTGTATCGGTATCAAGTACTTTTCATTCATTCATCATTACATTGTGGCTGAAAAGACAGTGTTTCAAATAACTTGTTTTTTTTACGAAATAAATAGAAAAGAACCAGAAATAAATTGTATTCCAAGACTTACAATTTGTACATAAAACTACAGTGTCGTACATAAACATTATTTATATATGTATCATAACCCACTACTTAACTGATATAAGGACTCTGCATGGGGTGTTATTAAATAACAAAATTGCATGCTCTTAAACAAACGACAAAGGCCCGATCCTTAACAAAACGCAAACCACAAGAGCTGATTATACACCATATCTCATGTTGCTGACTGGATGACGAGGTCTACATGTAAGTACAGTACATTTCTGTGGGTGTGAGCAAATTGTTATACCACTGTCATTATTTATCACCATGGCAACTGTCAACAACACACACAGATGTAAGGCCCACAGCTAAACAAAATGTCTTGTTTTATTTTAAGACTAATGTAATGCAATGTATACAGATACATAATCTGTCCAGTTTATAATACTGGTATGTACTAATTAAACCAAATGACAACTCAATTAAGAATGTAGGCTTATATTATAGGTTCTATATATACCCATATTGAAATATAACAACATAAAACTATAACAAACTGTCAACAAATGATAGAGGTTTTCAAACACTGAACATTTCTCTTCTGCGTGTTACCAACACATTATAAAAAGTATGACCAACATTTACCAGAATGACATACAATATGGCAACTTTTGCATTGGTGTAATACAAATGCAACTTTTTAAGACCTTTAGTATAATAATAGTGAGTACATGTAGAATTACGGCGACCATTACAAACGATATATGGAGTCTCCAGAACAGAATGAATCATGTGGCTACAATTGATTTTGAATCACTTCCATACCCTGTTCACTAAGTCCTCTCCTTAATTTCTATCTTATCATACAACACCATTTTTTATGAATAGCAAGTAAGTAAAGCATAACCACAGAAATATAGATGTTATACCCAATCGGCGTGATATAACCTTTCAACAGTTTGGTATTCAATGAAACAGGTATCTTCTGTGTTTATACATGTGGTTTAATATACCATAATGTATTTTAATATAATCAGATACTATTACAGTTAACTATCTTTTATAGGTATTGCATGTGGTGGCTTTCATAAATGTGTTGCTGATTCCTTTAGGCCAGGGTTAAGAATTTGCTGAACAGAATATTTCTAGAGATTTTTTTTTTTTAGATGAAAGTAAAAGGGTTCTGAGTGCCTTTGAATAAGGAGCAGATTGAGTCCTTGAGCATTCACCCTCGAGAATAATATCAAAATGGTTGTTTCACAATGATGTTTGTGCCTCAACAATATCTTATTCCAAAATCAAAATAACAGTTTAATGTGTTAAACAAAATAGTAAAGCCTGTCAAAAATAGAACTCTTTAGTAAGTGCATGCTACAGTTAGAGTTAGACAGACAAAATCAACTGCTTACATATGATGTTATGATATTTGATCTCATAACAAGATGGTGGTTGAGTTTTGTGTCGGTACAATATTATTAACTTAGGGTTGAATGGCCTGGGATTTTAATTCCACTTCAAATATCAAACAAGCGTAGTAAAAACTTCAAAATTTTAACTACTATTCAGCATAATTTTCTCATTAATCTCACCCTTGAGTTTCATACGGTTTTAAATTTCAATAGTTTAAAATAATCCCAGAGGAGTGTGCTTCAAACCAACAATACCTTCAAACCCACAATAAACAAAGTAACAACTTGTTGAAGAAGTAAGTGAACACATTCATGAAACAAGAGCGACGACGGGACCCTGAATCGCTCACCTTAAACTAAATAAAAACACTGCTTTTAAACAAAGAAGACAAACATCTATGTGTGGTGTTCAATGATGACAAATGACCTTTAAATTATGCTCTGGTCAATAGGTATATAAATAATGATTGAAGTTACATTGAATTTAATGGCCATTTAGTTTCAAGGAAATGTTTTTTAAGCAATTATTGACAATAAAACAGACAAAGACCAATCAGAGTGAAAAAAGCTATCTGAGTTTCATTGGGCAAATGCAGATTTAAAAAAAATGGGATTTAGAGTTTTACGCTATCATAACCTAGCTCCTCCGACAATAATGCAAAAGTTTTGTAGAACTTACAATATGTGAAGGCACACATGCAAATGGGTTATATCCTTGACTTTTATCTATAGTATTAACAACCCTTTATTACCCCTGGATATATACAATATGCATTAGGGTCTACAAATAGCAAGATTGTACTTCTTGCTAAAAGACACAACAAACATATCAAACTTATAAACATTTGTACAACATAAGAGCAAACTTCTCTGCAACATAAGAGCAAACTTATAAACTTCTCTGCAACATAACAGCAAATGTATAAACTTCTCTGCAACATAAGAGCAAACTTATAAACTTCTTTACAACATAAGAGTAAACATATAAACCTCTCTACAACATAAGTGCAAACTTATAAACTTCTCTGCAACATAAGAGCAAACTTATAAACTTCTCTACAATATAAAAGCAAACTTATAAACTTCTCTACAACATAAGAGCAAACATATAAACCTCTCTACAACATAAGAGCAAACGTATAAACCTCTCCACAACAAAAGAGCAAACTTATAAATTTCTCTACAACATAAGAGTAAACATATAAACCTCTCTGCAACATAAGATAGCAAACTTATCTGCAACATAATAACAAACTTATAAACTTCTCTACACCATAAAAGCCAACATATAAACCTCTCTACAGCATAAGAGCAAACATTGAAACATCTCTACAACATAAAAGCAAACTTATAAACTTCTCTGCAACATAAGAGAGCAAACTTCTCTGCAACACAATACTAAACTACTTGTGTATACTCTTCTAGTTTTCATTCACTGATTTCACCACTACCAATATTTAATCATGTTACAAAGTCATTGAACATTTTCTTTACTGGATTACATTTTCTTTTAAAGTCAAGATCAATAATTATGAAATGTATATACTAGTGCTAGCCTAACCAAATAGAAGGATTGTATCACAGGGTGAATGCAAAAGGGTTCTATCTGCCCCTTTATTTGATAGCACTTCTAGGCTTTTTCACACTCACCCTTGATATATAATGGTGGTCTTAAATCTACCATATTTGGTTTAGTTTTGAATTGTTTGTTGATTGTCCAGTAACTTGCTTTATTGTATGGTAATCATATAATATGCAGCAACGTTGACAGTGCATGCAATTAATACCTCTTAAATACATGTTACACCACCACTAACCTGCCTAGGCGGTCGTTAACTTACAAGTATCCCTCACACAAACCTGTTTACATTAAGACTCTTAACACAATTACAATGATTAATCAATTAGTAATTCATATATACCTCTTTCACTGCAACCAAACTACGAAAATCCTTCACGAAAAGGGGTATAAATCCTGAGACTTTAAACTCGAAACACACACTCACACACACACTTGTCATTTACTAAAGGTAGATGAAATTCCAACAGAAGGTAGATCCAACGAGATGAGATCCTTATTGCTCTACTCCTTGCACAGTGTGTGTTTTTTTGTGGTCGATCTAATTTCCAAACGTTTACGGTGAAGAAACAGAGAGTTAAAACTAAATTGCACTGTAGCTTAAGGGTATGACTATGTGCCTGTATTGGCAGGATGACAGACACACCTGTTGAGAGTAAGAGCCTATACTGTAGCTTTATGTCGTTACAGGTAAACCCCAACCCAACAGTCGGCTTATACATTCATACTACAGTCGCTGATACAGTTAAACCCAGTCATGCATTTCCTATACTTTCACTCTTGGTTTTGCTTATCACTATCCTGTATACATATTTCATTCACTCAAAAACCATTCATGTAGCACAGGTTATGGTAATACATGACCGTATATATAACACATGTAATATACTTCCAACTTGTGCCGATCATACTGTTTCATGTAACTCAATTTAGTTTTGTGACCAGCTTTAGATCAATATTTATATATTTTTAAGCAGTTCAGTTGTTGCAAAAAACATCTATCATAGCTGGTATGATTAAAAAGCTATTTACACAAGTCATTCAATTTGCATGGCTTCCTTTACAAACTACAGTCAAACCTGCCATTAAAACCAAACAAAACAAGCTCAGTTCTTGTACAGTGATAATTTTCATATGGAAACATTATATGGTGGTCAAGCTGTTTTGTGATTTTCAGGTTGTCTGGTATGGCTAGTTTTCACTGTGAATACAAATTATGATACATTATTACTTTCAGCAGTTTACATTGACCCTTAAACAATTTAGATGAGATTTCAAGTTATCAACAAAAAGACTGTTCTAACCTTATTCGACAGCGAGAGGTTCTACATCAATTTGCCGCTTGCTTCTAAATTTCAATCAATAGTATAGTTAACGAATCAACAACAATAAGATTTCTCACACTTCAAACCACAATAGAAAGGATAACGGTCAATATCTTCACAAACAATTAGATCTCATACACTGATTTTAAAGATTTCAAAATCAATTATGTTTTGGAAATTTAACCCTCTCGTAAACATATGCAATACAAATACTTATCTATACAATCACAATCAGATAAGAGTATTAAAACATACAACACTGGGTGCCCATCTACCCCAATCACCTGGATCTACTCCATTCGCTATGTCAAAAAGGCTATTGTACTGGCAGACGTGTAAAGTACAAATGTATTGACCTGCCACTCTGGAGTAAATTTCATTATCGGATGTTTTCAATATGAGGCGTAATATATACAGTATACGCAATGGCTTCAACTTGCATATATTTATTGTATATTATAGCACCAGTAACTCTACCAACCTTTTTGGCCATTAATAGCTATCCTCATAATTTCTTCAAGAGTGTCAGGTCAACGTTCCCACACTATACAAGTTTCTGCGTTGTTAAAAGTTGCAGACTGACACTCAATGTCTCTAATTTTGATATTTAAGTTAGGAATTAGAGGGGTCATGAAGGCAACTCCAGATTAGACAATTAGTCAAGACATACTGGAGACAATATTCTTTAAACATGAAAGTCCAACGAAAAATGTCCATGAAGATAAAAAGATTATAGAAAGCACTGGTAAAATCAGTTGCATTTCACTAGTTCTAAAATGCAACACATGACAATAACGATACAAACATAGTTTTAACCTGTGTCATATCTTTAACTCATAACTCTACTGTCATTGTTTCCCTCCAAACATACTTGTACATGTACAATTGGATAGTAAATACGTTTCATCCAACATGTAGTCACCTGTTTTAAATCTTTATTCAAAAGGACTATTTTAACCGCAACTTTTTAATTTACCACAAAAATTGACATTTTCTTTCATGTGAAAATCATGTATTATATGTAATGTGCTCTTCAGTAATGGAGGATAAACAAATGAAAACAAAGGCTACATAATCTGCACACTTCAAGCTCTTTGGTGATAAATTTTCAGGGATTAAGCTCCTCAGGATTAAGCTGTTTCACTCATTTAAACCTTCACTTAGACAGGAATTTGGTTGGGAGTTAATTATGTAAAACTAGAGGCATGATATACTCAATTAAGATATTGTTTTTGTTCTAATCTTTTAAGAGAGAAAGAAACAGGAATTTCAAAAGTACATTAATTTAGCCAAAAATACAAACCTTGCCCTGAATTCAAACAAAACATCTCCTAACATCTCAGACAGTTCATCATTCTAGTGTGGTTCCAGTCTAATACATGTAATATACAAGACACCACACTTGTGTTGCCAATATTTCACAAACAGAAGAAAGCATGAGGGCTTATCAGCTAGTACTACATTCAGAAATTAGTAACTTTCTTCCCAGGTAAAAATGTATGACTCATTATACAAAGAATGTATAAATAGTGTCTGTACTTCTTCATAACACAAAGCTTAACAACAAACTACTGGAAATAGTATACTCTTACAGGCATACAATTCAGTGACATTAGAGATTAGTTCTTTGAGATGCTACTGGTTTATTGTCTACTATAAGTTTAGGTAGTTCTTTGAGATGCTACTGGTTTATTGTCTACTATAAGTTTAGGGCCAGTGCACATGACCTATGAGTGTAATGCTTTGGTTCATTTATAATTCAAATTGTTTTCATATACTTTAATTAGCCCCAGAAGCACCTAGCTAGATTATAAGAATGGGAAAAGCATAACTTACAGCAAACACCACAAATGTAAACTTCTCCTCATGATTAAACAGATAAAAATACGACAAAGTTTCAATTAACCTCAACAGCTTCTGGTTTATATGTAAATATACAAAGTAAAAAACAAAACTACGATTTATGAATCTTCACTTTATATCTTTATGCATTATAATATACAATATATACCAGTATTATAATCAGATCTGGATGATGCATAATGACACAATTAGCAATTCACATTTCAACAATTAAAACTAAAAGCATTTCATTGGAACACTTTATCGTAGCTTACATGTAGTAATACATATGTACACTACACTGCTGAGCACAAATTATACAAGAAAAAGATTCATAAAAAAACAATTTTCTTACCAAGTGTTAAACATTATATTTCAGACAAAACAACTGACAACAACTTTAAACTTCAAGTAACCTCAATGGACTATTTTCAGTATGTTAAATTTATCATTCAAAATCAATCGTTCCAATAAAATCAACCATTTCAAGTAATTTGTTCCTCTGAATCATTTCTGATGACCTTGTTCTTGATAAGTCAGTTTCTACTTATAATGTCTTAAATGAGGTTTCCAATATTTAGTCATTTAAAATCATTACTGGTTTGTAAGGAAAATAGAGAAATTTCTATTGGATGTAACTTATTTCAATTTGTGTTGACTTCCAAATGACTATGTCTTGCCCATCACTTTGACTTCCAAATGACCATGTCTTGCCCATCACAAGCTGTGTGGAGTATGTAATTTACACCATTACAAATACCAACTAAAACCAGGTATGACCACTCTAAGTATACTGGACAGAGGTAGGTGTATAAAATGACACTGTTCAACAAAAGGTAGACACAAGTAGAGCCTGGGGGAAAGGCTAAACTTGTGATAAATGAAACTTCAAGCTGTAATTTCCCATGGGCGTAGATTCGCTAGTTTCTCCTGACTCTCCCAAACAAATAATATTTACCCCATGACTTTTGGTGTTTGTCATATATTTGACTTAATCAAGATGGTGTGAATGCATATTTGTAATCATGCCCTTTATAGTTTATACAAATTATTTTAGTTGGTTAGTAAACGAAGCAATTCTGCTTATTTAAATCACGCTTGAATCTGTTCCTTAGCTAAGAACCAACCATTGATGAGAATGAGGGATAAATTTCTTGTTTAGGGAACCATAGGGAGCCATTGATAGCTAGAGTTCGAACTCACACCAGATAGAGATGGATTACATGTCTGCCGCAACAACCACTATGCCATCATTATTTTGACAAGCATATATTTTAGTATAATTGTTTAAAAACAATGAAACATGTTTCAAACTTGTGCTTCCAAAAAAAAAAACCAGGTGCGTATGAGCTGGGGCTAGTAACGTCAATGGGGCCGCGAATATTTAGTTCCGATTTTCTTAATAATCGTATTTTAAATAAAGCTATGTGCATCAATACCAGTCTGACACGATATTGAATAAACATATATATAATCTTTATTTCCTCCGTATTAAAGACGGGTAAGAAGAGGCAATAAGACAATAATTATCTGTATCGTTTTTAATGTTTCAAAAACTGTAGTTGATTGTGATAATTGCAATAACTTGTTAAAATAGAATTGTCATTAAATAGCCAGCAATATATATTATTAATATTAGCAATATTAAAGTTTGACTTTAAATAGACGTTCCAAATCAGCCTAAAAGTTTGAAATTTCCAAAGAGATCTTTTGGCACTAAAAATACTGAACACAGGGCATTCAACTCCCAATGGTTCCAAAGTCACTCGTGGCTTCACTATGAAGAGGTAAACTGCTCTTATTTGTTATTTAACATACATTGTTAGACTGCACAAATATGAATATTTAAAAGTTAATCAATACTGGTGTTTATAATAATTTATGATTGCACAATAATTAACCCGTCACTGTTGCTGTGATAGTAAATAAATGTTAAGAAACGATAATAGTTTTATCTTCTTCTCCTCTTCTTCTCGTTTGCCTACACGACCAGTCCAGCAGCAGTGATGAAGTTGGTGGTCTTCTTCAGGTCCTCCAAGCCCCCATATAATTTCTCGAGTAGCGGAGTTGCTGATGGCCACTGTGCGATTCGCTCTGGTTGGTGTCTGTTACATCTCTGAAGAACGTGCTCTGCTGTCTGGTCCTCCCCACCACATCATTACACGACTAACTTCGAGAGTTAGTAAGGACCAAGTGATAAAATGAGGTTTCGTTATAAATATCAGACATTATCAAATGATAGAATATATACTGTGCAA
>ENA-OREC01000703-OREC01000703.1-marine-metagenome-genome-assembly--contig:-NODE-703-length-14370-cov-14.734276_pt1 | contig 14370 bp, 8 predicted proteins | sample MGYA00248626_ERZ508543 | MGnify/ENA primary metagenome ERZ508543 (study PRJEB26211, sample SAMN05518279) | marine metagenome | isolation source: Puget Sound, Washington, USA | host: Bankia setacea... | reverse complement strand
AGAGTGTATGTTTGAGTATATTAACTCATCAGCCAGAGTGTATGTTTAAGTATATTAACTCATCAGCCAGAGTGTATGTTTAAGTATATTAGCTCATCAGTTAGTGTATTTTTGAGTACATGTATATTAACTCATCAGTTAACTCACCAGCGACCTTTAACTTTCTAGTTCTTCCTGAGTGATCAGAATGATACACTAATGCATGTGTATGCAGTTATATTGTATTGTGTGTCAAATCTGGTGTGCAATTCAGCACTGTCACTTGTTGATCGACCAGCCAGCTGAAGGTTAAATAGGAATAGGCCATTTTGTTGTTATTTTTCTAAGTCCATCTCAAAACCTTGTTGTATATTTGTCAAGGCTAATGTGAGGATGCTGCCTGTGCAGATTGTTAAGGCAGTATGTTAACATAGGTATTTACATAGGGGTGATGGTTAAAGACCGATCATTGAGAGCATATCACCTCCTCATTTCCAGAAACTGGTATCGCGTTATCGTCATTTTGAGAAAAACGACTTTGAAGTTTGACCCCTTGAATATTTGAAACTACATACAGGGTTCTGGAAATGCGTTTTATGTGAGTTATATACATTCTACAACCATGTTTGTAGTTCCAATGGAAAGATCTTGAATCGACCATTTCAACCATACAGTACACAAAATTGCCAAAGCTCAGATTTGCCAGAGTTTTAGAAATAAGGCAATGACATGTTATCTCTATGATACAATATCTGTCTTAGTATAGCTAAGTTGATCAAATGCACACAACAAACCAATGCAGTTGTTTTCCTTGTTTTATTATTTTGTATAATTGCAGTTTCCATCTGTATATAAGTAAGATTGCATAACAACATTAATGTATATGCAAAAAATGTATAAAAATGAATGTACACACATAATGAGCATGGCTAAATAATGGCTTAAAATCTATACATGCTGATGTCAACACCTACACAACGTTTGTACAAATCAAGTCATGTGACATACAACTCTAATAAAGTCCACTCCAAAATTCCATCTAGACTTGAAAAAACACATACAAGTATTACAAAAAGCTATCAAAAACCATTGTGTCACAAAACAAGGCATTCTATATTCTAATAAGTTATAATATATTGATTTTAAACATACAAAGAATACAGAACATAATTATATCAACCATCAACAATGATCTATAGCAAGTTGGTTTTATATTAGAAGACTCTGGACACTGTATAACACTTTACAGTATGATACAAGAAAGGCAAATAAGCTAAACATACATTGTTGAACATGATGCATATAGTACATGTAAATTCAATAGTTCATTTAAATTAAGTTGCTCATCATTACCCATTATCAAAATTTCATCTCATGTTTAATCTTAAAATACTTGTGCCTATCTTCAACTGGTAATTTCCCATAAGAAACATTATCACCAACCAGTAATTTCCCATTAGAAACATTATCTTCAACCAGTAATTTCCCATTAGAAACATTATCACCAACCAGTAATTTCCCATTAGAAACATTATCACCAACCAGTAATTTCCCATTAGAAACATTATCTTCAACCAGTATTTTCCCATTAGAAACATTATTATCTTTTTTTGGATAATTTTCAATGTTTAACTCTTATTTGTAAAAGTAATTTAATCCGGTACCAGTATTTTCCTACTAACAAGTTTTAATTTGTCTCTCTAAAGATCAAGTCACAGTTTCCAATAATTTAACATCACTGTTTTAAATGTATCAATTCTGAACCATGGCATGCAATAATTGTCTCAAATACTTGGTGTAGAAAACAAAATAAAAAATTAAACAATTCAAAATAGGCATCAAACTTGGCTCTTCACACACATATATACTTTTTTCTACAGCGCAAAAAAAACATCAAACTTTGAATCATATATAGCACTGCCAACAATTAAAAGCAACAACAAAAAAAAAGATTATTTAATACTTGAAACTCAATCTTGTTTATTATTCACAATTGTAGAACCACTTCTTGATTAAGTACCAAAAACTCAAAACTATAAGGGCATACATGGGCTGGAAGCTTTGTTTGAACTTGGGGATTGTTTACTTAATACCAAGTTCTAGGTAATAAGCAACATCTGCAGCACAAAGGAAAGAGAATTATATGTATTTAGTTTGAAATAGACATCGAATTGTCATACCATTTCACAGATGTACACAGTATTGTTTGTCTATATGTATTTAGTTTGAAATAGACAGGGAATTGTCATACCATTTCACAGATGTACACAGTATTGTTTGTCTATATGTATTTTTATTAAATGAAGGTCTCGTAGTGCTTTGATTATTTGACAAGATTGATTTCAGCTGAATAAGCATCTTAAACCACCCACATCAGCTATATATGGTATTTATACATTGCTTCTACTTTAACCTCTGAATAAACAGTACAACCAGTTTTGCTATATGCCCTGGCTCCTATTAGGTTCTTTAACAAGTTCTTTAAAACAAATAACTAGAGAAATGAAAGACACAGCGGTAAGTTATGTACACAAGGTTTCTAACACTAAACAAATCTATCCACTAAATACTCACATCATTAACTCTAGCACTACAACAAAAAAAGAAACATTGACACTACAAATGGTATCTTTGACAAACTGAGCAAAGTGATTCCAAGCTTAATCAGTTATTAAACTATTACGGGATTTGAAAATGACTTTTGGAAACCACGAAAATGTTCATTGTACAATGTTTCAAGCAGGTATCTAGGTATTGGTGGAGTATCAAATGTTTGTGTTGAGTTTATCAAAATAGGAAATGCAAACACATCACGTAACTGAGATTTACAAATCAAATATAGGAGAACTTTAAGATTATTTTGAATGTAATAAGTTTGAGTTTGACAGCAAATGTCACTTGGATAACATTTAAATAGCACAAAAATGGTTTCATTTATTTAACTATACATAGAAGGTTATTTTCTGTCTTAATCTATCAGTAGCTTTAGCAGAAGTGATGAATAAAAACGTTCTCTATGAAACCCCAACACTATTGTTTTCTATACCGCAGTGACAGTAAGAGTCTGATTGGCCTATACAACTATTTAACTTCACATTCACTAGCATGTGTTCACATTGTTACTAATTGTAATACCTCTTGTAAATAAACAAAACAATCACAATTTTAAAAGCCAACCTTTACAACAAGTTTTGTATGTGATGTCAAAGCTAACTAATTTAATATCTTATAAGATAAATAAAGCTAACACAGTAACACACTTTCTCACATTGCCATACACTAGCCAGCATTGACAAGCAAAACAAATACATCTTTGCTTGTATAAAAGTGCATCCAAAGTTTCAAGAAAAAAATAGGTCGTGAACGTGTTAATTTTGTCATAAAGATATTTTTTATATTTTTTAAATCATCTCTTCATTTTTCAACAACCCTATAACAAAACAGCAAGATGCTAGGCAGAGTAATCATGTTAGCTAGAAAAAACAGCAATGATGTGACAGTAAAGTGTGATTCTATTTAATAAAAGCAGAGCTAAAGAGATTCATAATATGTCTCAATGCAGATAATTTAAACAAATGTATACTATAGAACAGTTACGTACTTCATTATCAATCATTTCTGTGGGTTATTTACAACGTAACTCAGTATTTAGAAAACAATGAGCATGCTGCCATGGCGATGGGAACTAAATCTGCTGAATTACAAGATTAGGGAGAAAACATTTATACATGTATTACCATTGGACAATACTCTTAATGGGTTTCATACGTCAGAAAAACACAACATTAAACATCAGTTGTGGCATATCTACATCAAAAAGAAAGATGTGAATATTGACTTTATAAATTGATGAAAAAAATCTGAAATGGTAGGTCACTCTTAATTAATCTGCCAATTTAGTTCAGAGTTGTCTTTCCTATCCATTTTCTGTCTAAAGGATATTCAAGTGTCTTCTTGTTCTCGCTGTCTCACAACTTTTGCTTGTACTTTTTGATGCACCCTCACTTACAAGTAAAATCTAAATCAAAATCTATGCATAAAATTTCTCTATCTAGTGACTAAATCCATCCAACCAATAGAATACAACACACTAAAAAACTTTGCACAACTATAGTTTTAACACTAAAAACATAAATTATATAGATATATATCATTGGCACATTTCATAAGAATAAACATGATTATAAAAGTCAAGAGATGAAAACAGTTGTCCATGTTTCCACAACAGTTTCAACATACAAGTACATAGGCTCATACAAATACAGGTTTAAAAGTTTCAGCATATGTTTATCATTTGAAATACGTGTAAACAATTTATGCATACACTACAAATATGTCATAAAAAATTTCATTATACAAATTCATGGCATTTATCGTCCTATACTAAAGTATTGATACATGCATATTTACAATGAACATATAAAATGATGGATGAGGTTTATATCTTTGAATTTTTTTAACTTTGGTGTCACTAATACATACATCTTTCAATCTCAAAGAATCTTCGATTTCCAGCATTTTTCCTCACCTCTCACTCATTCACTGCAACACTCCATCCCATTCTATTTATAGCACAGTTACTGGTAATCAGCATCAAACACAAATATACATCAATATGTTATACAAAATACAGACAGCACTCTTATGGTTCCCGGTCTCAATGTTTATTCTTTGGATTGATCAGAATTGTCAGATCTGTCTCAAATGTCTAAATTGCTGAAGGAAATAACTACAACTAGATTACAAATATCTTGAAAACCTTGTAAATATCACACCCCCAATTCAATTTCATCGGCAGATTTGGAAAATTATGACTGAAAAGTGTTGTCTGCACAAAATTGCCCTCACTACCAGAAAACAGCAGACGGGATCATGTACAATAAATCTATACATAAAAGATCTGCATATCACTTCAACCATTACAATCTCACTGTTATTTTGATAAGTTAAACGTATAAGCAGTTAAAACCATATGTACAGAAAGCTATCCAAAGGTATTCACTCTTCAACTATGTTTCCACTTTGTTTCTTGTATACAGTACATCACCACCCGAATTTATTCACTACCCAGGGTTCACAACATTAATGAGAAGACTATTCACTGCTTTTCTGTCAGCGTTAAAATTCTTTAAGTGGAATTTATTCACTTCTTCACTCCAATAATTATTAGCTCACAGCACAAAATGGAAGGAAGATTTATTCACTACCAGCATTAATACGCGTCACCAGACATCGCATTCTGAACTTGCTCAAGTTTATGGTTAAGACGATTCTTGCGAGCAAACTCATCCTCCTCTAAAGCAGCCGAGAGATCGTCGTAATAATGCTGCACATATTTATATAGTTCATATAAGGCTGCATCTATATTGAACTCATCCTGGTGATTCTGAAAACACACAACAGTACAAATATAGATTGGTAAATAATGCAAATTGTTAAAAAATACAAAAATGTCCAAAAGTCTTAAAATATGCACAAACCAAAATGAGAGACTGTTCAAAACATAAACAAATACAATAATAAATAGAGCACACTCCTTTAACATTGGTATCCCCATCTTCTCGCATTTAGAAATAATTAAGTATAAATAATTTATTTTACAATTTACTTGAATATCATATAGTTTGAAACGACGTTAATTATGAGCATGGTTGTAGTTTTAGAACAAAAAGTGTGCACTAAAATCACTATTGCATAAAAGTAGACCTACTATTAAGAAACAGTGCTTGACAAAACAAACAATTGGTTTAATATTTAAGTTTGTATGAATGGAGTCTCCTCATTTGTTTATATCAAGAACCACAACTGTGTATTAGTTTCACAACAATAGTTAGTTATGAGTTACTTACCCTTGACTCTTCAGTCATCATTGCAGTCATGTCTTGATCACTGATTGCAGGCATCATCTTAATATCTTGGTAATACCTGTAACATAATAACACCATGTACAATACAGAAAACTCACGGAACATAATAACACCAGGTACAATACAGAAAACTCACGGAACATAATAACACCAGGTACAATATTGAAAACTCACGGAACATAATAACACCAGGTACAATACAGAAAACTCACGGAACATAATAACACCAGGTACAATACAGAAAACTCACGGAAATGCAGACACAGTACAACTAAAGCTCAGATAACCCAAGCAAAAGAGAATACGCATTCCCTAAGTTATGGCACTATTTACTCCCCTTTTCCCCCACTCTCTAAGCAAGAGACAGTAAAGTTGTATAATTATTGCCAACTGTGGGTACACAATAGTGGCGAGACATCATGTCGGTATTCAAATTATCATGAATTGTGAATTGAAGAGTTAGAATGTTCTGTCTATTACATTTGATCGTTAAACCTTAATCTTCTAAGCCAATCAACAAAGCACAACAACCTACATGTCAACACAATCAGCAATGATGTTCAATAAAAATACCAAGAAGCAATGTTGTTGTTTCATTCAAAAATATTCACAGTACTATGAATTTTAAGATAATATTTGTAAGGTGTGCCTTGAAGCAAGAAAGAGACATACACAACTGTGATCACCAACATCAATGTATCAAGAAATTCACTAACACAGTAATCAGCTATTCTTGAAAGCTGAAAGAATCGTTCGATTATTTACAGGTGAAAGTGACGTCTTTAGAAGTGAAATGTTCAAAGTTGATTTCCAAGCCTTACCTGTCTACCCATTTCTTGTAGGTTGGGATATCTTTGGCATACAGCAGTTTACTGGAGGGCGAGTCTTTGCCAAGTTTATGATCACTCATTGAGCACGAATCCATAAAGTTTTGAGCAACAACGGACAGACAGGAGTCCACAATATTTGATTTGTAGATGTCGAACACAAAGTTGGGATTCTTAATCACATTGACCCAGAAACGTAATGGAAGACTAAAACAAAAGAAAAAAACACAATTATATGAGGTGTCATCAACAAACAGGTGTAATGTCATCTGCAAAAATTAGATTATTAGTAGAAGTAGAGTTGTGAGATCGTTGTGAGGCCATAGTTTACACTGTTATTTTTATGTTAAACCTCAAAGTTGAAACTAAAAGGTGTAAGATATCCCTGAAATATATTGTTCAAAGGACTACATTGTACAGTCAAAAGATATATTAAGAAGCTCATGGTACCAAAGTTCTGAACAGAATCATGCATGTTTCCATCATACTATACTCCAACCTCTGTTTCTTCTTTGTCACCCCAATAACAAATGCTCATACAAGATTTGAAGAACCCTTTTGTGTGCTCTTTATCCATGCTCAGCCTTTATATCACACAACAACAAATGTTCATACAAGACTAGATGACAAATGCTTGTATAAGACATGTTGAGCTCCTTCTGGTGTCCTTTGTTCATGCTTACCCGTTGGATTTCCATGTATGTACGACTTCTTGGTCCTGTATATTGTGTAGAAGGGCCTGGTCATCGAGGAAGTCAAACATGTACTTGATTGCTAGCGGCAGAGATGACCCGCGATGGAATGTGCTGAAGATTCTCTCAAACAAATCATCAACAAACTTGTGTAATGTCATCTGCAAGTAGAAGAGATCAAATTGTGAGATTTTTGTGAGAAAATTGTTTATACTGTTGGAGTCTTGTTCTGTTAAAAGTAAAAGTGATACTAGAAGTTGAATAAACTGAATGGTCAATAAAATAGTGGAAGTCTTGGTTTTTAATATGTCAGAGAAATGACTTTGGTTACCTTTGTTGCTAAAAGTCGCGTGAGGTAGATCTCCGACACCATCTTACTGCCTCTGTCACCTGCTGTGATGTTCTCCTGATCGTGTTGCTTGACTAAATGATAGAGTTTAGTTGCACTGGGTTTGTCTAGATCTACCTGTACACTGCCTGGAGAGTGGTGATGTCTCATCAATGACGGACTGCGACCGGTATCTGTAAATATCACATAACTAGTTAACAATTGTCAGCACAAGCTTGAGCCCTGTAAAGGTCCCCGTTTGTGTCCTTGAGCAAGAAACTTTATTCCTATTGTTCTGTACTGGTTGGTTGTAGGAATGGATTCAACTGTGACTTGTTTCCTAGAGCAAGAAATGTTATCTTCGTTGCTAAGTACTGGTTGGTTCTAGGAACAAATTTGAACATGATTTTGTAGAGAATTTCTTCCATCACAATCAAATATAAAATAGATTAGTATGAATCAATGCTTCTATGCTCAATTCTATGCAAACAAAACAATGGTACACACATAGTGATATATACATTACATATGTTAAAGCAGACTGATTTTTATATAATATTACATTCATTAAACTGATTTGAGACATGTGCATAACTTACACTCATACAGAGGTCTGTAAGCGAACCCTTTGGTTTGTGCTGTGAGGTCTGGCATAGAGGGGACTTGCTTTGGCATCAGAGACATTGTAGCTCCATCTGCGACCTGTAAACACATGACTGCCACATTAGATTCACACAACCAGACAGCTGTTTGTTTTTACGCATATATGACCTTTGAGACGCCGACAGTTGAGCTTAGCAATCATTGAGTAAAGATGAAAACTGTTGAGACATATTTATTGGTGAGATTGAATGGATTTTGAGGATCAGCTGATCTATGAACTCTTAACATTTCAAGCAAAGTCCATTATTAATGGCATGGAAACTCAACTGTTGAATTGTCCTGTGGCTTGGTGGCTTTCATTATGTAAACATTATGGAACCCACGCACTTTCTAACTCACAAATATATTCTTTAAAGAAAACCATAAACATTTTGTGCCAACGAAAACAAGGGAGTAAATTACAATGGCTTGGATGGATATGTTGCCAGGAAGAAGTAGAATGAAAAACGTTATCACAGTGGCTTCATCCTGGACTTTTGGTGCTTTGATTTTATATAAGAGAAACACTTGTTTAGAAAATAAAATACAAGGAGGTAAAAGAAGCAATAGAGTACCTTATAATGTGCTAGAGTGTTGAGGCGTTTGAACTCTCCCTCTACTTTGGTGGTATTGTCAATGTCAGATAAGACTATATGATCTGTCTTCTTAGTCTGGCCAAACTCTCCTCCGTTATTAGCATACAACACTGCAAATGTAAAGTAAGAAACAAACTAAGACCTCCATAAATGAACTCATTATTCATCATCTTAAAAATCTAAAAACACAGATCAAAAAAGAAAAAGCAAGTTAGTCAATGTTGGTAAGTTTCAGCTCTTTTTACATACCTATACTCAACACAGAGGTTAGAGTGCTAAAGTGTTAACAGGCGGTATCAGGAAATGAAGCACTGGCTCTCTTGAATACTGTGCATTTAACTATGTTTATAAATAGGAGGTATTAGACTGGAATCTCAGGCAGGTCTTAGTACTGGTCGTATCCAGGAAACCATATCGCGGAACTGGCTCTCGTTGATAGCGTACATTTAAATTAGTTTGCGTAAAAAAAGTCCAATGTTCTTCCAATTTTCCTTTCAGTCTGTAGGACCAATCAACATATCATGCTTATGTACACAGCTAAGTCCACACATCAGGTACACAGCTAAAGAACCTTCACACAAAAAAGGAAGGGGAAAAAAACGCTTACAACTTTAAAGGTTGACTTTCGCTCTGAATCAACTATTAACATGTTCATCTAAACTTCATAGCCACAAAGTACAAATGAAATAATGCCCTTGTGGAAAATATAGACAACTGAACTCGATCCTATTATAGGCTAGTAATTATTACCAAAACCATCAACAATAATATTGAACATGTTAGTCACAAAAGATTTTAAGTATTTATTGTTATATTTTTGATCATTTTTTAAAATATTTTTTGGGGGGATATTAATTAATTGGGAGCACAAGGGCAACTTTAACATACCTAGATCTATGGTTTCCTTTGTAGGTCTACTACTGAATGGTGCATTTTTGTATATGGCATCCAGTATTTTCTCTTTCACTTGAGATATTGTGTCACAATCTAGAACTTTGACAGGATGAGGCTGTTGTCCAAACTGCTCCAAGTCTTGTACATAAACAGTCTGAAATTATATAACACATTACATGTAAATATCTAGAACTGGTTAAGAAATTATGTGTAAATATCTAGAACAAGTAAACAAATTGTATGTAAATATCTAGAACTAGTAAATGAATTGCATGTAAATATCTAGAACTAGTGAACGAATTGCATGTAAATATCAAGAACTATTAAACGAATTGTATGTAAATATCTAGAACTAGTAAATGAATTGTATGTAAATATCTAGAACTGGTTAAGAAATTATGTGTAAATATCTAGAACAAGTAAACAAATTGTATGTAAATATCTAGAACTATTAAAGGATTATATGTAAATATCTAGAACTAGTAAAGGATTATATGTAAATATCTAGAACTAGTAACAGATTGCATGTAAATATCTAGAACTATTAAAGGATTATATGTAAATATCTAGAACTAGTAAACAAATTATATGTAAATATCTAGAACTAGTAAAGGATTATATGTAAATATCTAGAACTAGTAAATGAATTGCATGTAAATATCTAGAACTAGTAAACGAATTGTATGTAAATATCTAGAACTAGTAAACAAATTGTATGTAAATATCTAGAACTAGTAAACGAATTGTATGTAAATATCTAGAACTAGTAACGAATTGCATGTAAATATCTAGAACTAGTAAACAAATTGTATGTAAATATCTAGAACTAGTAATGAATTTTATGTAAATATCTAGAACTAGTAAACAAATTGTATGTAAATATCTAGAACTAGTAAACAAATTGTATGTAAATATCTAGAACTAGTAATGAATTTTATGTAAATATCTAGAACTAGTAATCAAATTATATGTAAATCCAGCTAGTGAACAAATTCTGTCAAAAGAAAAAGAAGTAAAAACACATGCTAATACAAATACTAGTGTTGGCAAATATACAGACAATTGTTTAGCAAGAAGAGGTTTGTTTGAATCTGGCCTTAACATTAATGCTGGAAGTTACATGTATACAAATTATTTTCTTTTGCAAAAATAAATTCTACAGCACAGCTTGCCTTTCTAGATAAAACATACAAAGTACACATAGATTTGTGTTATCATCTAAATCTAATTAATTTCAATGTAAAATAACTACATGTATTACAGATATCTTTTTACTATATGTCTAACAGCAGTTTATAGAAAACAATTCAGAGAAAGTTGATATTACACTAACTAATATAACCTATATGATGGCCTGTGATAAAGGGTCATAGAATACATTAATACATACCAATGGTAAATAGTCTACTTGTTGTCTGACTAGTTTATCTTCACTGAGTGAGTATCTGGCCTCAGAAGTGACCGCATCCACCGGCCCCTTTGCCATCTGCTGTTTAATGGCCTGGTACAACATAAACATGGGCTCACCTGCACACTCCTACAAATAAAGGGAAACGTTAACTATCTAGTTCAAAGGCACAAAATAAGAGGGCGGCATTGCGCAGTGGGTAGAATGACTGGCTCATAATCTGTCAGTTGTGAGTTTGAGTTCAATATTTCCATCATGATTAACATCAGCAAAATTATCTGTCTCCTAAAAATCTTCATTTATCAGTTCAGTGTATTTTGATTTCCAATTTTGAATGATTACAACCTGAATACAAGTAAAAAGTGGAAGCCAAAGTCGATCCATTAGGCCAATGTAGTGGATCCATTAGGCCAATGTAGTGGATCCATTAGGCCAATGTAGTGGATTCATTAGGCCAATGTAGTCGATCGAACCAAAGTGAGAGCCTTAAAAATCAGTTGAAAAGAAAGCATCAGTTTCTCCTACACAAATGTTGTAAATCTGCCTTGGTAGCTGTCTAAACCAACTCAAAACCTAAATCATCAATATATAAATTTATCATTTTTATAAAAGCCTACCTTTAAGAATTTGTAGAGCAAGAAAGTGAACCAGTTAGTTAACATTTTCTCTGCCACTGATTCTGTTCTCCTTAGGAATAACTTTGGGTGGTTCTTTCCTCCTTCTACTGACTTCTCTATAAGGTCGGCCAACAGTGTTTTAAGGATTCTGAAATATTAAATTTAGCATTCAGTTTGATATAAATAACATAATGGGAAATCATTTGTTTTAGTGGGCATTCAATCTTGTGGTATTCCTATAATAGAAATTTTCATTGGGCAAAAATATTGAACTTGGAAATGCCTTTTACCTGGTTAAGCTGACCCAATGAAATGATTCGGTAACAACGATTATACAGATAAATCTATTACAACAAAGAGTCTGCATAATTTCTTATAATAACATAGTTTTGAATAGTATATAACAGAAGTCGTGAGAGCATGAAACTTTTTTAACTTGTCCAAACATTCCCCCGTAATGTGAATTACTCAATTTGACTTCATTTTTCAGAAGGACTTAAAAGAAAAGTAAAAAAAGAGTAGAGTAAACTATCCCCCAATAAGACAACCCTTAAAGAGATTAGACCCGAAAGAAAATGTTAATTACACATGTTTTTTTTTTTAAATGTCTTAACAGCGGACTATTTCTGAAGTTTGATTTAAGAAACTGCCGTCTGCTAGATAACTTTCATACATACTCTGTTGCATATTCCATTCTTGTTTGTAGAGCCACTGATATGAGGGAAGCCACGTTAACTCGTTCTCGCATTGTGAATTTACGATTTGCTTCAAGCGTGCGAACAAATGTAAGTAAAAATGTCCTGTTGCCAAGTAACTGGGAAAACAACTTGAGTCCATGGACAATCTGCTCTCTTCTATTGGGATCAACCTAAAAACAAACAAAAACAACAACATATTAAACACACACAATAATGTTACCATTTTACAATAAGATAACAGTTTGGGGCTGCAAAATTGGGTCTTAATCGCAGATCTTAACTGATTTATCTGGAGCCCAGCTGGGTTTTTATAAGAAAGTGCAAACAATGCATTCTTTAAACAGACTATGCACATTCTATATCAAGCTCTATGACATATGGCAAACTAGTTAAGTGTCTCGGAAAAAAATGCAAACTTTTTTGATAATATGAGGTCTTCTTCTTCTTCTCATTCGCCATAATATGAGGTCAATACATATAGAACACATATAATATCCCTGGCAGACTCATATATCTGTAACTGTAGGATGACTTATTTACAAGGAAGTTTGAAGTTGAATTTTGTTAGGCTATAAGGTCATGAACACAAATGAAGTTATGTACAATTGCTGTATCATCATTTTTCTTTACATTATTGTATCGAAAAAAGCATGTGAGCCAGCATATATCTTTAATAGCTGGACTTAAAAAGTACTCACATCTAGTTCCCTCAGTATTGGGTGTGTTTCTTCATCCTGTGGGAACAAAACCCTCATACAGTAAGTGCGGTAATCCCAGAATGGTATAGCCACCTGTCCTAACTGGTCATTGGTCAGCTCACAAATGTCCGTCTGCAACTCAGCAAAGGCTGCAAAACACAAGTGAAAGTCAATCTTATAAGTAGAGTTTTATTTGAAATATTTTAATTCTCACTATTAAACACAAGAAAAAAAACTTTGGAATTGATGTAATCAGTCTATGATGATTAAAATCTTATTCTAAGGTCTAATAAATGTGGTTCTTCAATGCACTTCAATGCATATAACAAGCTATCTAGAATAAAATTCACTACGTTGAGCAAACGCAAATACTTTCTCCCTCAAGGTTAAAAGACAAAATGCTTCATCGGACAAAACTATTTTTAGATCATTAAGCTCAGCCTACCTTCTCTGCATTCCTTAGCAACCTTGACCTCTAAGTTATCCATCTGAATCTGCCATTTTTTCCTCATGCTTGTATTTTCCCGCCGTTTTCGACACCAGAGAATGAAGAAGCAGATAACAATAAGGACTAGCAGAACACCACCACCGATCAAGCCTATGACAGCCTCGAGCGGCAAGATGTCCGTCTCTGCGTACTTGAGATAACCAACCTGCTTACTGAAATTACCCACTTGTACCTGGAAAAAGGAAATATGAACATATCTCTATTTACTCTGAATATTTGGACAGCTAAAAAGCCTACACAATTTTACTGTCAGAACAACGAGGTATAAAATTGCACACTTATTTTGAGTTAATACCATATGTAGTTTACTTGAAACATGATTTATCTTTCATAAAGACTATTATTCATTCAGTGTTCATTTAAGGCTTGATAAACTAATCTAAATCCTGCAATTAATCCAACAAAACGTTATATTTTGGTTGTCTTGAAAGCTGTCTTCAATTTTTTGTTTAACATCATAATTAATTGCTTAACATTAAGTGCTTCAGTAAAAAGGTACCTTAGTTGTTTCATTAAGAGTCCACCCAGGTAGAAAAAAATGACCAATGGTACAAGAGTTTACCATACTAAGGTACAACTAGTACAAACTAGGATTATTGATGACCCCCCCCCCCCC
>ENA-OREC01000702-OREC01000702.1-marine-metagenome-genome-assembly--contig:-NODE-702-length-14378-cov-11.035452_pt1 | contig 14378 bp, 4 predicted proteins | sample MGYA00248626_ERZ508543 | MGnify/ENA primary metagenome ERZ508543 (study PRJEB26211, sample SAMN05518279) | marine metagenome | isolation source: Puget Sound, Washington, USA | host: Bankia setacea... | reverse complement strand
AACCAGTCTATACGTGAGTGGTACAAGTTTGGTTACCTTCATACACATAACCAGTCTATACGTGAGTGGTACAAGTTGGGTTACCTTCATAAACATAACCAGCCTCTACATGAGTGGTACAAGTTGGGTTACCTTCATAAACATAACCAGCCTTTACATGAGTGGTACAAGTTTGGTTACCTTCATAAACATAACCAGCCTATATGTGAGTGGTACACATTTTCTTAATAATTGTACTATAGTGTTCCGGCCACATATTTTCATTGGGTTTTTCTCCACCATAATTTCAGCACTTCTTTTTTAAACTTCTTTTCCAGGAATTTTCTTTTTAATGGAACATAGTTTTATGTATTCCATACCATTAGCGTGAACTTTACAAAGAGAGTAAGACAACAAGCAAACAAAAAGTGCTGTTATTTTATTCAAGGAACGCATATTTACAGTGGTACTAGAACATAATTGTTATTAATTTGTCAAGTCTTATTTTGTAGCCATTGCCCATTATCACTATTACTATCAGTGTCAACACAAATACGTACTTTGCACAATCACTTTGCGTCCATCACATAGAGACATATTCAACTGGACTTTGCTTTTGTGGTAGCAGAGTTTGGTTTAGACACTGGTGTAGAGACATTTGTATTACCAAACTTTCCTGTGCTTGCTGGTGTGGAGACATTTTGCCTCGACATTGGTCTTGGAGTTGTACCAGTCCCTTGTTTATTTGTTTCTTGCTTTTTGGAGATGACAACTTGTGCCTGTTTGGTTATTGCTTGCTTTTTGGGGACAGAAGCTGATGCCTCTTTATGTGTATCTGTTGTTTGGTTGCTAGTTACTGCTGGTTTACTACTGTTTACTTGTATTTCAGCCTTTGTGTCTTTTGCCTCTTCTATCACCACATCTAGCTTTCCATTATATGGCGATTCTTCATCTTGGGTTTCTTTGACAATCTCATGTCTTTTTTCAACTACTTTGACCAGTTTATCATTGTTATCACCTTTCACAATTTTAAACACAAACTTGTCATCTTTTTGGTTCTTGACATTGACTTTGAGTGTCTCTAGAGCTCCAATTTCAGTACTTTTGGACTTTTCTTCATTTTCTTTGACAGGTGATTTGATCTCTTTTACCTTTTCTTCCATGTCAACTATATTACTAGGATTGGGTTTCACAGCTCTAGGTGTACCTTTGTTTCTGTATTTTTGATCTTTGACGCTTATCTCATTTGTCTTCTTTTCATCTAAGGCCCCGTTTGCATTCTCGAGTTTGTCCTTTGTCTCAGTTAGGACAAATTTCATATCTGGATGCTTCAGCTGGAACAACATAACCTCATTTGACTTCTTCTGTGTTACTAGCAGTCGCATATTGTTTGAATCATAGCATAGTGCACGTGGCTCTTTTATTCCATTGGCCTGAGTCAGAATTGTGCCAACTTTATTGAGGCAGGCTATTTGAATTACAGAGCTAGATCTTCCACAGCAAACCATAGCATTGTCTTTTTTATCTATACAAATCCCACATGGCCAGACGCAGTCTTTATCAGCAACAACTGATACCACATCGTTCTGTGTTGTCATAGTAATAACACCTCTTTGTCCATCAGCAACGGTCATCATTGTCCCATCAGAGTTCATAGCTATGGCAATTGGACAAACAAAGACCTTCTGACCGCTGTTGTTTCTTTCAAAAGATCTGGTCAAATCTCCACTCAGATTATACACCAAAATTCGTCCATCGCTTTCACCCTTAAACCCACCACAGGTAACATACATCAAGTCACCATGACAACCTATACCACGACATGTATCTTCGGTTACTATTTTCTGGCTCAGGACCATTCTTGGCGTCAGCTCAATCAACTGGACGTATTTCTGGTTTGGCATTGTTACCGCAATCATCATAGGATTTAAAATGCATATATGATTTGGATTTCCATCAACTTCTACGGAATCTATCACTTGAAAATCACCATCCAACTTTTTCACGTTCTGATTGTCCCAGTCGGTAATTACAACATGGTCGTTATCAAGAAACTTACACCCGAATATATCGCAGACTTTCTCATCAGCGACAGGAAGCTTAACATGATATTTGTCAAGGTATTCTGCAACATAGGCCTTTGTTCGAAACGAAAACGTTCCAAGCACACCAACTGATCTTATCCAGTTACTGATTCTTACGTCTGTTGAAAATCTCGGGGGCTCGTACGTGAAATTGTGTTTGACAAAGTTTATGATTCGATCACTGTCTTGGACCAGTACATGTGCTCTTTTAACACCAACAAATATACCCTTTTCACCAACACATTTTTGTTTCCCTACAAAGAGGTCCGTAGCATCGTTTAGACCATTGGTAATATCATCGTACATTTTGATATCGCCTTGTGTAGTCGTGGTCTCATTGGCAAAGTTCCGTTCCAGATCAGCCATAGTCTTCCGTTCAATCTCATCCAAAATGTTATCAACTTTCTTTCGAGCCTCTCTGACTTGATTCATCACCTTGTTCTTATGTTTTTGTATTGTCACTAATTGCTGATTGGCCTTTTTCTTTATGGTCATCATGTTTTTCTTAGCTCGTTGTGCTTCTTCTTTTAGGTCGTTAAAGTCACCAGTCGCCTTGATACCTTTTGCAGCCTCTTCCAGGAGTAACGTCCCTTGACAGTCCCTGAATTTTAAAGCCATCGTTAGTATTGAATACATTATTAAAAAGGCTCTCAGTGATAGGTATAACTTCCCCACTAACACGTAGAATAACAAAGAGTCATGCCAATACCAGAAACTCATGACGTGTGCTCCAATCAGGTATTTGCAGATAACACTTACTTCACAGAACGCATTTTCTTGAGACAGTGACCAATGATATTGTAGCCTTTAAGACAAAGATAATCATAACCATCTACGTGTATATATATATTCTTTTGCACATTCATCAGTACAATAAGAAACACCCAATGACCAAGTGTTTCCTACATGCCTTTGATACTATCGCTTGAAGTGTATGCTATTCTTCAATTTAAAGTGTTCATGTTTGGAACGGTAAATGTAGACTATAAAATGTCACATGTGATATGAACACAAATACTTATGGTTCCTTTAACAGTACCAGAATAGCTAGACTACCAGATTAGGTGTCAGCCACACGTCATAAACACTAAACTGATGCTCGTAAACAGTATCAAAGAGCTTTATGAATGGTGTACACGGGCTTAACGGAACTGACTAACTATTACAACTATTACAACTTACTTGTGATGAACAGCAATACAGGCACCACATCGCACTTCATCGTGTATCACACAGTACATGTCTACTATCTTCTCTGGATGATACGGGCAACTATATGGTGTCAACTGTGGCCCACTGTCCTCTATGCTCTGTAGCCCACTAACTATCACATGAGCTTTCATCGAGGCAAACTTAGAGTGTGACTTTATACAGTTGGCACAGATGTTCTCTTTACAGTCCTTGCAGTAACTTGTGGCCTCAACTGTCTCGTTATCCCTTTGGCAGGCTGCACACGGATTTGCTATAGGAGCAACTTTGGCTTGTCTTCCGCCTCGCTTGATAGGAACCACAGTGGACGAGCGGACTCCCCTTCCTGTTGACCTGGCACTAAAACTCGCGGATGATTGTGATCTATTCATTGTTGTCTGTAACTTAGCTACAGGGCAGTTATTACTCCGAACACAACACCGTATTCACTAGGCATATGTTGTCAAAAGCGTTAATTAAATGTTTTGTAAGTTCTGTATGGGACGCTTTTTTTGGCTAATTCCATCTCCTGAAGAATCTAGTGTCGTCGCTGGTATCACTCGAGCTACGCGTTCATTTCCTGTTAACAGAACATTCAACTATATTGTTTTGTCGTTTGTAGTATAACGTTTGGCTGTAGATGTTATATTGCAAGGAAAAGCCAATAACAATAAAACTTGCCTAAAAAGACACCCTCTTTCAGTTGTATACGTTAACGTGGAGCGAAATATATATTTTTCAACATAATCCACCCTCTTCTTTGTTTAATAGGAAAATACGGTACATTTTATTCCTCATAGTGTGTATTCAAGAACGATCATAAAATATTTTTTTAAGCACAATAGCAAATATACGTTTATATGTTTTAAAGTTTTATTTCTCCCCTGATAAGTCAGTAAGTTTTAGTGAACTATAATACCATGATTTTAAACAAAGACAATCAGCCAAGTAGGTAATATAAAAGTTGGAAATTCAATACTCTCCTTTGTTTTCGTATACGGTCAGACTAAATTGATCTACACGGTAATCGAATCTAAAACAAAAAGCTTTAAACTTTAAATACCACATGAATGATTGTATATTACTTGATCAATGGTAACATGGTTTTATTGGCATAGATACAACTTTGTTCCAAATGTTATAATGTTACCAGAGTTAACTTTGTCTACACGCATTTGACTAAGATAGTCATTGTTTGGTAAAGTTAAAGTTGCCCTTTCGTTCCCAATAAACTATTTTCCTAAAACTATTTTAAGACATTAGCATGGATATCTTATCATAGATGCTTCTTTGTTGACTTTGAAAGAAAAAACAACCACAGAACATCGGCTTTCCTACTTTCAAATTGCCATCAAGTACTGAACATATTTTATGACTGACTTGTTAAATATCATTGTTGATGATTTCGGTATATGATAACTAGACTATAGGATCGAGTTCAGTTGTCTATATATTCCACAATGGTATTATTTCATAAATATTATGTGGCTATGAAGTACAAATGAATATGTAGTTTTTATAACAAACGATGAACTATTTTTGTAGATAGATAACTAGGTTTATTAGAAAACTTACAGTACACTCCGGTTTATCACGAACTTAAGTTGACCAATCCAACACAAATATAATTTTGTTTCTGCATAACAACTTTGTACATAATTATACTGTGTCCTTGAACTAAATAAAAGAAACTAGTACAATCTGTAAAACAATGTAAAAACGACAAGCAGTTGTTTTTGTTTGTCTTATAACTCTTGTCACGTGCCACATTTGTTACAGTAGACCTCTTTGAAATATTATTTATTTGTTTCCTTTGAAAATATATAAAGTTATCGTTATAATATGTTATTGTTCAGTATAAGTAAACATAAATGTGAACTAAATACATCAATGAAAAATAGCCGTCAATCTCAGAAACCCATCTTCGAGCATCACATGGGTGTAAATACTTTAATGCAGTCATACTTATTTGTTGTGATGATTAACCTTGACCCAACAGGGAAGAAGAGAATGCTCATTGGGTCCTCCACACCGTCTTCTGTTGATAGAACAACCCCTATCTTTGCGTTGTCTTGTACCAGAAGTACGTTGTTGGAGCTACTCCCACAAACGAAAAGCCGATCATTGTTGTCCACACAGATTCCCCATGGCCATTTCAGAGTCGGGTCATCGAAAACTGGCAGCATCTCTCCGGATCTCTTCAAAGTGATCAGCCCTTTTTCTCCATCAGTCACATATAGATGGCTGCCGTCGTTTGACAAGGCAATCCTCATGGGTACCTTGAATATACTCTTGTCCATATGGTCGTGTTCAATCGCTCTCAACAGTTTCATCGCGTTGTCATAGATACGTATGTGTCCGGGCGCTTCGTGTTCCAGACCTGCGCATATCACGTACAACTCTCCTGCCCAATATTCCATTCCCCTGCACTCAGTCCCAATATCATACTTCTTCCCCAATGTCAACTTTGGATCTATTTTCACAACCTGCAGTGACATTTCATCAGGGAGACTAACCACTACTTCATTTGTGCTCACATGACATACGTCGTTCGGAGCGAATTCTAGTTTCAGATTGTCTACGACGGTAAAGAACTTGTCCAATAGTTTGATTCGCTTGTTGGCCCAATCAGCCATAACAATCCGTTCATCTGCCACCACTGATGCCCCGTTTATGACACAGGTCTCTGCTTCATCATCCAACCGGACACTTATCTCGTACATCCGATACTTGTGAACAAAGTGACCTAGGCATCTATTCCGCATTTTCTTCAAACATTCCCAAATCGACGGGTCTATGACATAATTTATGCGACGACCCAGTGCGTTTTGATGAATCTGTGGATGTACTCGATCACCCTCTTCAAACGTCTTCCTGGCTCTCTGAATGTAGACAAATATATCTGACTCGCTATTTGTGGGACTCAACGGTTTGCCTAGTTCTCTATCAAGCTGCCCCAGTGTTTTGAGAAGGGCCTCGCAGCGAAGCCGATCCTCGCCGATTTGCACCACGTTTCTGGAGTAGATATCTTTGAGCTTGTGAATAGTCTCTGCTTCGAGTTTATCTAAGAGTTGATTAACTTGTTCCCTAAAGTCTCTGATGGTGGTAATGACAGTACCATGTTGAGTTGCCAAGCTGTCCATATTGGTGTCAACCTTTTGTATCAACTGGGCGTATTGCCTTATCATCGTCCTCAAGTGGACCTTAGTTTCTTTGAGTTGCTTCGATTTTATAATGGTTCTTGATGCTTCACTGATGAACAGGACATTGTTGCAGGTTCTGAAAGAAAGCCATCATATTTGCTTTTATAATTGCCATTGTGTTTTTAACACACATTTATTAATGAAACAGTATGTCAAATGAATGTATGATCTGATCTGATGAAGAGAAACTGTGATTGTATGATATACATACATACGATATATATACGATTCTGTTAGTAGTTGATATGCCATTTAAAGTAAGTTGACACTATTCGACGATCTGTTGGCGATATGCTTTTTTAAATATATGATAAATATAATATTTAAAGATAAAATATACAAACACTGCTGTTATCAACGGCGTTGGGGAAACTTGGTAAGCGACTCCGAATGTACTTCAGTGTATTGCCTGCAAGTCGGCTCAATATAAACCAATGTTCCTTTGGTTTTATCAAGGAAGTCACTTTTCAATAAATGATACTACTGACTTGTTTCATTAAATATAATTGCTTGACATTATGCAGCGATATCCGTTCTTACAAACTGACGAAATTAAATTAAAATTACCCAAAATAAATCCGTTTTCCCTCAAGTAAAGAGTCGTGAAACAGTATTACCACACACTTCAAACTGCTATATAAATAAATAAATAAATAAAGCTGAACATGTGAACTAAACCCGTTTGACTTTACCTGTGATATGTGGCCATGCATCCTCCGCACCAAACCTGGTCATGTTCCGGACAGTACATATCTACCATCTTCCCAGGATGATTCTCGCACTCCAGAAAGTTCTCCTCTTCTTTTACCTCGTGATTCAAATGTCTCCTGGCTGATTTACCTAATATCTTGTGGCTTCTCATTGTCGGGAACTTCTTATGTTGCCCAACGCACATCGGACACAGATTCGAGTTACACTCCAAGCAAAAGTTTGAAGCTTCTTTCTGTATGCCTTCTCGATTACAGGCTGTACATATGAACTCGAACTCGAATGCGTTATCTAAACCACTTGCACGGTCAGCCAAGTCGTTCTTTCTGTCGTTCCTACCTTTCATATTCGCTTTAGATGAGAAGCAGCTTCAGCACTTTGGATTAAGTAAAAACTGACATTATTAACCTTATTCGAACGCTAAACTTAGCAAGACATTTAAGAGTTAATACGGGTACATTGACATGTTTCATATTTAGTTTTAAACTGCGTATTATGTCAATGGCATGGGTCATTGGTTAATTGTTTAAACTAAATTGTAAGGGCATACGTTTTAAGTCGCGACTGTTACACATTTAAACCGTAGTACAATGTATTAACTTACTGCCACGTTGTCACTTATTGTTCTTATTGTTAAGTGAGGTATTTATTACCAATGTACAAGTACGTACCTGCAGATAGTCTCACTGGAAGCTAACTACATTTAATCGATATTCACTTTAACATTCACACATTTTAAGACTTCACCTTAGTTAAGACTATACAGAAACTTATTGTGTCATGGACGTATGTTTCATATGTATCCAGCGTAGTAATACTGTCTCAATAAACTTAATGATACTTTACGTTAAAATAAGATCTTGCTATTTTTAAAACACTGACCGAAACAATGGTATGGCAACTCCGTGTAGATTAAAAATATATACGGTTCTGTTCATGGTTTGAATTCTCTCTGAGCTATTTACACAGACGATGATGAAACAATAATACACTGTCAGTTTCATCAAACATGGTCTACCCCCTTGTTTAACCAGTACTGTATAATCCATCATCTAGTTCCACGACCTGCCGTATGTGACAACCCCAGAGCGACACCTTGTTTGAACATTGCTAGAATGGTCAACAGATTAGCAAACAGACTTTTGTTCTATGTAAATCTAATTCATCTTATTATGTTGCCGCGTATTGACCAGTGTTAATTGTTTTGGGTGATTGTTTCACATACATTGTTGTTGAAGACTTGGTTTATCTGTGGACAAAATAAGCGACATCATTACTGTATCGTAAACAAATCCGTTCTTCATGGAGATTGGCAATTATGTTACTTCTGAACTAGAGGCTACTTCAGACGGACGGAATTTGTATTCTTGAAAATAAAGACGTCCTTTTGAATAAAGTAAGAACTAAGATGGTGCTTAACGTGAGGGCATCAGGTGACGGCGACGAAAACTGATTTCAAGAATTAACATAGAAATGACATTGATTTTGTAACGTGGTGGTTCAAAGGGAAATGTGTTTGTTGGTCTAGATCATTGAGATAAGCAACAAGATAAACGAATTAAATGTGAGGAAATATTGAACATAGAAAAGAAAAAAATGGAGTATTTCTTTTTTTAATTAAATTAGCTTGTGATTTAAATCGCTTTAACACATTCGTTATGACATTATAGAGGTGATGTTCAGAGTTGTTTGGCATAACTGATACTTTGTACTTAACTTGTTGGATTCTCATATTTTCAAATCAGACTCAGTCTACAACAAGCAACAAAGACAGATGAAACCTAGTTCTAAGTTTGTTCTTATTTATGGGAGAAATGCTGCCTAACGATTACAGATATATCTGAGTTACAGAAGAGCATGTTGCAGAGGAAAGGGGTTCAGTATAAATGTGTTCGATTTTCTATTATCCAGGCCATTCTTCACTTCTTGATTACCCCAGAAACACAAGCTCGATGAAGTAGCGGCGTGTGGATACCTTCGTCATTTTGGACAACAAATCTAGATAAATCCGTTGATAGGGTCCCAAATAAATATGCCAGCCGAAACACTCCATACATTTCTGCCAAGAACTTCATTTGCCGCCGTAAATCCATCACAATCAATGTCAAATATTAGTTCAAAATTAGATGAGTTCTAGACTGCAAAACGAGATGTTGATGGAACAAATCATTAAATTAGCTGGCTTAATAGAATTCCTCTTGTGGGAGCATTTATTTTCCCCAAATCATTCTTGCTTAAGTCAAGTCCGCACAAATAATTGTTATAGATATTAGGAAAGCGATCTATTTCCCACAGATTGGCTAGAGGTCTCTTAATAACGATAAAAACTGGAGGAGTAATCTGGTGGAGGTGTTTGATATGCACCGGAGCAGAGTGGAGGGCGGCCAGAGCAGCTTTTGTCCACTCCCTAACGTGTGCTATATCAGCCACAGAAGACAAAGTTTACAAATTAAAGGTACCAATACGCTCAATGTTACTAACAAAGGAGCCGATTATATAAAGTTTATTAACATCTTATCAAAGGAACCGATAAGATTACGTTGTCAAATGAACCGATGCGATAGGTTTACCAAATACACCGAAGGTATATTTAGTTTACTACATGTACTATTTTACCAAAGGAGCCGATGATAAACAGTTTACTAACATGTTACCAAAGTTATGGTTGAGATTAAGTTTACTAACATGTTACCAAAGGAACCGATGATATACATATTACTAACATGTTACCAAAAGGAACCGATGATATAGCGTTTACTAATATGTTACCAAAGGAACCGATGATATAGGGTTTACTAACATGTTACCAAAAGGAACCGATGATATAGCGTTTACTAACATGTTACCAAAGGAACCGATGATATAGCGTTTACTAACATGTTACCAAAGGAACCGATTATATAACGTTTACTAACATGTTACCAAAAGGAACCGATGATATACAGATTACTAACATGTTACCAAAGGAACCGATGATATAGCGTTTACTAACATGTTACCAAAGGAACCGATGATATAGCGTTTACTAACATGTTACCAAAGGAACCGATGATAATAGCGTTTACTAACATGTTACCAAAGGAACCGATGATATAACGTTTACTAACATGTTACCGAAAGGAACCGATGATATACAGATTACTAACATGTTACCAAAGGAACCGATGGTATAACGTTTACTAACATGTTACCAAAGGAACCGATGGTATTACGTTTACTAACATGTTACCGAAAGGAACCGATGATATACAGATTACTAACATGTTACCGAAAGGAACCGATGATATACAGTTTACTACAAGTACTATTTTACCAAAGGAACCGATATTATAACGTTCACTAAAATGTTACTAAAGGAACCGATGAAATAAAGTTTAATTACATGTTACCATGGGAACCGATAATTTAAAGTTTACAAACATGTTATCAAATGAGATAATGCTCAGTTTATATAAATGATTATACAGGGTATCAAAGAGAGTGTAATGATGAGTACAAGAGTGAGATACCTTTTAGACAAATAAACTTACGTTTTGTTATGATTTAAGTTTTAATCATGAGCAAAAAAAAGAAAGTAAACCATTTATACAGTAAGCGTTGCGAACAAACGGACATCCGATAAAGGTACCAAAAAAAACATAGTTTAGTCATAATTTATCGCTTTGAGAGTTACATGCAGAACACACATATGATTGTAACCAACAATAACAACACCACCGCCATTACCACCACCGCCAACTACCACAACATTAAAAGGAATATTAACCATTGATTGTTATTTGTGCCATCGTTTGGATCACTTTTTTCTCTATTGTTTCTGTTATTTTGCCCACATAATTCTTTTACAAAATATTTTAACAGCTGTGTGCACTGGTGCCGGTGTTATTATTTCAGTCGTCATTCTTCGGTTTTCATCAGATGAAACTAATAATTCGAAATTACTAGCATAGACAGACATTTCACAAATTGGAATTAATTGAAAATTGTTGTATCCTCATTGTTTTGTTACAATATTTTTTCACTTTCTTTTCTAGTAAACCTATATTTTCATTTCTCTCTCTATCGTTAATTTAAATGACATGCGGCTATTTTCCATCATTTTTTCTATGAGTTTCGATGGTATGAGCTGACCATATGGCATGTGTCGTTTCAACTTTTTAACAGTTTTAACAGTTTTTTTTCTCCAACGAAGACAAACTACTTATATATAGACTGTGTTCTTTAGCCTGTCTAGTATTTATATCATCTCAACGTTTCATTGCAGTTGTCGATATTGTTATGATAACGTTAACAATCGTACTTAGAGACGTTCTATTCTATCCTTGTTTTATCGTCCGTATACTTGGTTGTATTTCAATAGTTGTATCCTTATTTGTTTGAGTTATACATAAACCTAACTATCAAAGTAAGAGGAGAGTTAATACATGGATCAGTATCATTCCACAGTCGCATCATACAATTAACTATATGTGTTCTGTAAGCCTATCAGTTCTGTAATTCATAAAAATAACATTTCAGAGAAAAGCCGATTATCGATACATATATTATGAATACTGTTTTCAAGTGTGTGGAGCAGTGAAAGTATAACTAAAATTAAATAACCTATTTTTTATGGTTAAACTTCATAACAACGTATAATATCACTAGCGTCAAATCCTCTTGAGAAAACATTTAAACGTGGTCATCCCGCGGTGAAATAGCTCGATATATGTGAACATAATAATTATTCTCTATCTATCTTGATATTTGATTTTGATATATTTTTCTCTCTTGTTCGGTATCTCCTAATTCATGATCTCGTTATAACATCTCCAGATTTTTTGTTCACCTCCGCAGTGAAGATTATTGTTTATGTCTCTGTTTACACTAGACCGACTCCGCTAACAAGTTGATGTATTGCAGACTACACAAGTGTCATATTTTCTGCATACATATGCTCAGCCAGGCCCGTGATTAAGGCAAATTAAATAAGTTTGGAAATGTTGCTGAAATCTGTCAGAGGTCATATTCCAGAACCATCTATCACTAACGCTAGGTATTGATCTAAACTTCCCCTGAGTTTATCTCATCTTAGAAAGTACAAGATGTTTTTTCACACTTTGTTGAACTACATTGTAACTCTCTCCGTATGGCATGTGTATCTTATAGACTTGGCTGATATACATGTGTTTTGCTAAGTATCGTTTATAGATCATACGTAATCTTGACAATAATTCGGCACTGGAAGCTGAGAAAAGATATCGATACTTTTTTTTGGCCGGCATAAATATTGTTGTAGATTATGAAAAAAAAGAATATAAACTTTTGCTTGGTTTATCGGTTCTTGAATTTCCTAAAGACGATGTTAAAGTCAATGTTTACTTGAGTAGTCCCGACGGATATTTCAGATCGGTGTATTTAGTGTGGTGTGTATTCAGTGATTTAATTAAACATATATGTCTATCATAAGTCTATGTCTATGCTAGTCGCAATGATTGGTATGCTATAGTTTAGTTTCGAATTTCATAACGTTTGCTGAAAATAGTTTATATAACTGTATAATTGAGTATCATCTCCGTTGTGAACACTTTGTATTGTTTAGATACCAGTTGATAATCGATGCCAAAGTACCTACGGAGAGATAACATTTAATCTAAACATGCTCAGAATGAATCTTCGCGATATCGATATTTTAAAGATATGAACAATCAAATATTCGAAACAAATGGGTTTTTATCTCGGATTGTTTAACTAAATCTATCCATGGATACTACTTTTATCATGTTTTATTTGGAATCACAATCTCGGCTGGGGAATCGTTACACCCTCTCCAGACATACTCTCTCTTCTCTCTGACCTCAATCAAAAATATGTTCGCTCCATTTATATCAGATGTTTGAAATCAGTAATTGTACAAATGTGTATATAATTCGTCTACGCCGGCTGACACTTCTTCTAACCGTCAGGCGGAATGATACATCAATCACGTGGTATTTGCAATTCCAAATATGTCAAATAATCAAATATCATCGCGGCCTCACTCTGCCCCCAATCTAAATATGTTCGTTAAGTTTATATCAGATGCTACGTCTCACTTATCGGTAGGTTTGCCAATGAAACACTTCTCTACAATTATTTGTATTTTCTGGGAAAACGTTGTCATTGTCGATACTAATCACTGTCTTAATACACCACCATCTAAACCCCCGGGGAGCGACAGGGGTGGAGAAGAGGAGGGGTAGGATAAATTCGGGCATGCTTGGACGTTGCTGGGCGTGGCGGTTCAACGTAACTTGCGGTGATTAACTACATTCCAGATAATCTTTCATGAACTGTTTTACTCCTCTGGTAATGATCCGAGAAATTGTAACTCAAGGAGAAATGATTCGAATTTACATAACGTATGAATCTTCAGATGGACTAGCAATTGTCATGGTGGTAGTATTTAAGCTGGTAAAAGGACAACAGCCGATTACACAAATGCCCGTTTACAAACTAAAAGTGTTCAAGAGTACGTTCGTAATATGCATTCACTGTAGATCGATTCACGGGCGGACCTACGTACATGGACATCACGTATGCCATGTTTAAAGATGGACTTTCGCTCAAAATCAAACTTTTACATATTCATCTGTACTTCACAACCACAAAGTACTTGAAATAATGCCTTTGTGGAATATATAGACAACTGAACTCAATCCTATAGCTTAGTAATCATATATCGAAATCGTCAAAAATAATAGTTAACAGGTGAGTCATAAAATAGTGTTAGTACTTTCTGGCAATTTGAAAGTAGGAAAACAATGTTGTGTTTTTTTCCCCCAATAATGATTTTAGGAAACTATTTAATTGGGAACAAAAGCGCAACTTTAAACAGTCTGGTTATGGAAGCATGTATTGTGCGTAGTAAGCGATCAATTCTTTTGTTAATTATCCAGGCTGTCTAAGATTGTGCTTAAGAATATTATGTTTCAGGGAAAGCCTCTTTATTTGTAAGTTCACCTGAGAATGAAACTAAACCACAGAAGGTGACAAAAACGCATCTGACATATTCAACTCTGTCACATCACCAGTAATTTCTCATTGAAGTATATGATAATAACATAGCTGAAAAGTATGCGTAAACCATTTGCGGAGTATAACTATCATAACAGACTCTAAATTTTCATTCAAACAAAGATTTATTTTCATCTTGATATATTGTGTATGCTTTATGAAAGAAACCACGTGACATTTT
>ENA-OREC01000701-OREC01000701.1-marine-metagenome-genome-assembly--contig:-NODE-701-length-14383-cov-10.179575_pt1 | contig 14383 bp, 8 predicted proteins | sample MGYA00248626_ERZ508543 | MGnify/ENA primary metagenome ERZ508543 (study PRJEB26211, sample SAMN05518279) | marine metagenome | isolation source: Puget Sound, Washington, USA | host: Bankia setacea... | reverse complement strand
AGCACAACGCACATGGCTTTATTTTCATTATTTCGTCATCTACAATGAACTGCTTAGCCTTGATATAAGCCATTTACAGATATACAAATGACATTCAATAACCAAAGAGGCCTTGAAGGAATAATAATTGTTAAACGTTACTTATTAATTGTACGAAACGGCGTAATGTTTGTATTTTATTGCAAATTGTTAAAAGCCCCGATTGATAAAAAGTTTTGGATCGTATAGTAATAACATGTCGGGATTGAAAGATATTGATTCCCGATGTTAAAATCCCAAAGTAAGCAAAATTATAATGATTACGACATGACGTGGATTAACTATGCATTGGCAAAAACTCTTCCATGACAAATAGCGGACAAATAACTGAAAACAGGCTATATCAGGTAGGGTTGGTAGGGGCGGGGTTCATCATGGTGACCATTGGCTCTCCAGTTCTCAGGTGATCTGACCACCCTTGAGGAAAAACATGTGTTGTTCCTGTTTGTCGATTACACTTTAACTCAATAACTGTTGACATTGTGTATACATATTTAAATAATAAGTGGTTTCATGAAGAATATTGGAGAACTTCAAGTTAAATCAAAGTTGTTGATTTCGTATACATGCATTTTTATCAATGGACTTCTAAATCTACCAACAATTAAAACAACGGTCTGTCGTATATAACTACACGTAGCATGTCATCTCGAGGCCACCAATATGTTTATGCCACACCCTAGTTATGTCACTGTAACTCTGTAACCACGCAAGACATCATAACATTGAAGAAAACGTTGATCATGTACACATACTAAACGGTTAGTGAGAATCGTGTACACTGGTAATAAGGGGCGGCGGGTGTAAGGACAAAAAAGAACATTATTGGCTGAAAGAACGTACGTAACCATTTATGTCGCTGCACCTAAACAACGACAGAACCAAACAATGGCAGAACCAAACAACGAACGAACCAAACAACGAACGAACCAAACAACGAACGAACGAACCAAACAACGAACGAACCACGTAATGGACGACATGTAAGGTATTGTAGAGATGAAAGAACAAAAGTGTTAGGATCAAATATTTGCATCTAATTCTTGTCAAGATGACCCGAAAAAACACAAACCCTAGGGGACGGTATCGTCTGAAACTGAAGCTGGGACTATTTGCATATTGCAGCTTTAAGGTGGTTGTGGCTGTGGTGGGGAACGGGTGGGGAACGGGTGGGGAAGGGGTGGGGTGGTTTATAATGTTTACAGACACACTCGAGACTGTTAAGGTGTTGATGCTGAAACTGTTTTAAGGACCGCAACAGTAAACAAATGAGATTTTCTGTCTTTGACCTACCCGGATTATAACAGGATGTATTTGCTCTCGAGATAACTAATTACACATAACTTCTAAGAAAAGCCGACAAGCCCTTTTTAACTTAACAGAGAAACAGGTATCCGTTCACTATTTGCTTGATGATGTAACAGACATCTTAATACAGTGTATCTATAAGCTTATCACACCGAAGCTGTATAAAGCCTTCCAAGAATGTAAATGAACGATGGACTTTCAAGGGTAGGTGGTCCGCAAGATATTTGCAAGAAAGTTGTTAGACTAATTAAGTGTCAATATCGACAATTTGAGGTGGATTTGACAAGTTGTGTGTTACGTAGTTTGTTGATCGAACAGGAGAGATAGGGGTGCGTGTGAGGATTATACATTGGTGCATCTGGCGGCTCACTTTAAAAGGACCGCACACTCAAAAGACAAAAGTTGTCGTTATCTGTTTGGATTACGGCGTAGCTATCTACTTTCATTCGAGGATGTACACACGAAATGCACCATCAGTTTTAAAGGCGATTAGATTGGGTAACTTTGTCTCCATACTTGTCTGTGTCGCGCAGTTCGACTGGGAATCAAAGGTGAACCAGGCGTCGATAACTGGTTAAGGAAGCTAATTTGTGGACTGCGTACTGTCTTCAGTCGGCACATCTAACAATCAAAGGATTAGTCTATAGATGTGGTTTAAACCCCATTGAGCTACACCATCGTTATGTTGCGACCAATTATCACGTGTCTATAGAGAGCTTAGCCAACTACGACAAGTACTTATTCTGTTATTAGTTAGTTACCAATATCGGTTAATATACTCTTGTCTCGGATCTAGATGATATGATGCTGCATGTATGACGTCATCAGTTGTCATGCATTAAAATCGTGACATAAACATGATGCCATGTTTTCAGAAATCGTGGCATTTAGAGTCGTCGGAAAGATTCAGTGTCTATAACATACATGTACGATTTCTATAACTTTCACAAGATACACGTGAACCCTTACGTTGTTGTTGTTGTGCGTGTTGGTGTTGTTGTGCGTGTTGTTGTTGTTGTTGTTGGTGGTGGTGGTGTGTGTGATTTGCCTTTTGACATATTCGAAATTCCCAGTTCACAATTAATGTCTCTACAGGACTACACTACACTACCCGAATAGTTATTTAGGGTATACACAGATCTACAAAAACACCTAACGTCAAGCCTGTGAACAATTGGTGCCAAAACTCATTAATCAACATTAGCCATAATCCCTGGTAATGAGATTAAGCCAGCGTATCCCCTCGTTTTTAATCGGATTATCCTACTTTTAGACCAAACCTTAGCCTGTGTTTTGTTTTTATTCCAGTTTAGAAAAAAAAGAAACCGCCTTATATCAACTTTGTACCTATATTGTGTGTACAGTTGTGGAAAACTATCGAATCTATAATTTGTGTGTGTGGAGAGGAACGGAATAGTTTGCATTTATTCGTACGAAGGTCATGTTTGCATAGCGTATACAATGTATTCTAATTAGATTTCGTTGGAATAGATCTACATGTTGATTTAGTTGTACTATGGTAACTATACACATCATTTGGAGTCTGATCATTTTAAAGTACGGAACCTCAATCTTTCTACAAAACTTGTAATATATGGTCGATAGCTTGGACCCAGAACCTAGAAAAGTAGGAAAGGAACATGTTTGGTCATACTAGCAAGGCTACTTTATCGTACAGGGTTTTTTATGGCGAGGCTTTCGGTGCTTTGTATAAGCTATCTAAGTCTTTATTCGGACAAACCGTTTGGTGTAGTGAATGTCTAACTATACACAGCACACTAGAAACGCACACACGTTCCATTCAGAGAGAACCGTTATTGTTGAATATAGGTGACCATGTACAGTGTGTACTTACCTTTATTTCATGGCTGTCAAGGCGAATCACGCACGCTCTAATTGAGGTTGGGTTGAACTGTCTTACAAGCACTCTTCTCCAACCATCAACACGCTGGTCGGTGTAGTATATACAGTTCACAAGATATATACAAATGTACTCGTCTTGTTGTGAAATCGAGAACCAGCGAACATGTAACGGATTAATTAAAATCTCGGCCATGTGTATAGGCTCGGGTTGCAAAGTTAATCAAGCAGGTTTCAATATAATTAGTGACGATGTGTATTTGTTGTATATTCGTTTAGATGTTCACGTGTTGGTTCTCGCGTGTAGTGTCATGTGTGTTAAATGAAACGACGATCCCGATGTGTTGCCCGCACATAAGGATCACGTTTTAGAGCATACCGTTAGACTTACGCGAAGAACCGACAGGTTGTTGGTGTGTATGTTTAGTGTTATGTATTAATATGATATAGATTATAAATGAAGATAAACGCAGGTACATCCGGACCAGCAAAATACACAGTAGGGACCACACCGCATTGTACACGAGCTCAAGTAAAACTGTACCATTATGACGTCATTAAGGGTGTCCAAATGTCACGTTATTTAAATGTGTACTTTCTTTAAACGGTAAAGAAACATAATTTTTTTATTATCAAATATAAAATAAACATATCGTTAACCGGAAGACTAGTGATGATATAAATGATGATATACACCCAGCACGTTGGTAATGTAGTAAAGCTTTATAGAAATCTCCTTTAACTAATGACGTCATGTGGCCCCATAAGGTTTCATGCTTTCGAGTACCTTATTGGTAGAAGGTTTATTGTGGCCAACAGTTTTACTCGTTTGGCAGGCTACTTAGACGTATTTATTGAACTATTAAATAAGGTCAGTGTTCTAAGTGGCCCGTCAGTCCCGTGCTTGTATGAGTGTTTGTGTTAGCCAGGAATGAGTCACAGTCAAACAAATCAACCACGCATTACTAGAGTATCTACCGTTTTGCTATATGTATAGTTCGAACAAGTTCAAGATCAGTTACTAGTACATGTACCACACTTAGAACTATAAACACAAACAATTGCTGATTAGTGTCCGTTCATCTTACGAAAACCACCGAACACTTTTCGAAAATTAATATGTCGTGTGCAATGATCGTATAATCAGTATGTATTTGACAGGTCAATAAAATTGGATAAAACATGTACACTGTTCGAGCGCGAACGGCATTTAAAGAGCGCACGCGAAGACAAACTTTGCATTTGTTTTCTTTACATCGGTCATTTTGCTTTCTATCACAACGTTTAAACATTCACTCAACATTTTCAAAAAGCTTTGTTTCCGTTAATTATAACTAGACCACTTAGAGATCCTATACAGATTGAAGTGGACGTCCTTAATGTGCTCAACCAGCGTGAAGGCACACTAGATTCGGTATGTTTCGTAATATTTCCGTGATCAAGCCAAGTCCGTACTTTGTTCGCGATTGGTTAATGACGGACATATACGGATCGTTCAAAACTAGTTTTAGATCGGACATCGCTCGGTTACGTCACAACAGTGGCAATCTGGACAATTTAGAATTGAAACGGCACGACTTGCTTGTGATTAAATGTCTAACCCAATAAGGACAAACTATTCTCAAGTGTCAATTCTTGTTATCCAAAGGCAATGTGCGGTCTTCGTAAAATTTCGCCATTTCTCGAGTACCAATTAGAGTGCTCGCTGCTTTATGTCACCTTATTTCTTCTTCTTCTTCTCCTTCTTCTTCTTCTTCCTCCATATACTGAGCTGGGTTCTTGGGAGAACTTACGTAGATTGGCTGACTCCAACTTGCGAAATAAGACGTAAATGTCCGAGCCCTTAAACCCTAGCCAGACAGGACAAGAAATGTTATATACGTATTAAAGATTATACACTGGTTATATATAGATCATGTAGTTTCTGTCGTAAGGTTTGTCGTTAGGATTCATAACCGACAAAACGCCCACAGGTACTGCTTTTAGATATAGTATCATTGTATACAGTTACATTAACCATAGGTGTATTACGTTTGATTATACATTAACGTTTCCACTGATCGGCTGGAATTTTAAAAAGAAAAATGGTTAACCTTAACAGGCTGTTTTAAAATAATAGTTTACTTCTTTTCTTAACTGTCGATGTTTTTTACAGTTCTATCGACTGTGAAGGTTGCGACAAAATAGAATGTGACGCGAGCAATAAGTGAGGTTGAAAACAACAACGACAGCAGTAACGACGATGATGATGACTTGGTGTGAATATCGACGTTCAGCAACAACAACGGCCATTTTTAATATTTCGTACATGCCAGTAACATTGATTAACGACCTACTGACGATTCATTCAATACTTCAGGAGTTACTGATGCTTGTGACTGTTAAAGTCTACGTGATGATGAAGCAACCTTTGCGACCACAGTGTTGATAACGGCGATCGGTCGGTTTATGAAGATCATAAGTGTACAGACATGCTCATCTAGTACATCAATGAACTATTGGCACCATCTCCAGGAGTCAAAAGGTGCTAATTTGACCTCGCTTACGTCTGTCCAAGTCAGATTACTAACGCATACCCCCAGTAAAGAGAGTCCTTCCTCAGGTCCTCATTTAGTCATAATAATCTGAAGTTTTCTCGGGACTATGTTATCCCAGTGTACAATCACAGGACTGGAATAGTTTATTTTTAATGTCAAAATGGAGCGTCTCTGACAAAATTCTACGTCAATTGTAATAGCAGTTCACGAATGTCTAAATGAGGTAAAGTTAAAAAGGTTTGGAATGTTTCCATCGCTGACGTTTCCTTCATGCATACTCAAGCTCCTTGTATCGTATAACTATCACCATCAATGAGTCAATACATCGAACTTAAAGAATCTGTTAACACAGTGCATCTTAATGTTACGTATCACCAGAACATCAACCAATCTGTATGACTATTTTGATTCACCATGTTTCCTATAGTTTCAGACATGTGTGTTTTATTTGTCTGTTTCTCAGCTATCACCGTATACATGTCCCACTCTCCAACTTCCATTCTGCTCTCTGAAGCGTTGTCCATGGTTTACGGTATTCTTCGTAAACAATATGATATAAATTAACGGAAACTTATGGAGTCTTTTTTCAGTTGGCCGACTCGCTCCGTGAATTGTTGAAATCAATTAATGACACGCATAGTACCAAAACCATTGTATTGTTATTCGCATTGTGCTATTTTTGGGATGTGACGGTGCACTTGATCAAAGATTCAAGTGTAAGTACTGTGTGGAAGGTTAAACGGAACCAAATGTCATCAAGAAAGGAAGAACGACTCGAGATCAATTGTTAACTGGTATGTTATGAATGGTAGGAGATCAAAAATATAGATAAAAAAATGTTAACACTTCAAAACTTGTGACTTTCGATGAATGATGAATTGTTTGCAGTCTTGTTTCGTGGGCGGCTGGACAGCTAGTAACCGCAAAGTTTAATCATAAATTAATGTCATGCGAGCGATATGTAGGCTTTATCCACGAACTGACACCGTGTTTATAACTCGGAACCACCTGCAAGCTAATCAAGTTTAATAAACGAAAAACGAAAATTGATCAACATTGTAATGAGTATTCTGATTGATTCACGGAAAGGGCCGGAAACACACGAACTTGTACGACCTAGATGGGCATTTTTGATAATATCAACAATAACAAGAGGTGTAAATACCAGTAAAAGGAGTGTTTATTAGTAATATTTGTTATCACGAAATAATAAGCCAACCTGTTCTTATACATCTGTATTTGGTTAACCGTGATAAAAAGATCAGCTGACCAAACTTCAGAGGCTAGCTGTTTTCATTTAAGGCTTTGATACGTTGTACTCAGAATACTAACAACCTTGTATACTTATATACATGGTGGATGATTGTGCAGTTCTTCTCTCGAGATAAACATAGAGGAAAACAGGTGTGTTCACTTAGGACTAATCTCCCTGCTATGTGTGATCGAGTTGACAACAACAAAACAAAAAACAGCAGCAACAACAACAGCAGAAACAACATCAACAATAGCAATAGAACTTATACAATGCGAATGATTTATCTCAGTTTTTTAATGTATTCCGATGTTTCTTATCAAGAAGAAGTTTGACATTAACGTTCACGTAAAGCCGTCATTCAGGCTCTAAAGTCTAACATTGACGTTCACTTAAAGCCGTCATTCAGGCTCTAAAGTCTAACATTAGCGTTCACTTAAAGCCGTCATTCAGGCTCTAAAGTCTAACATTAACGTTCACTTAAAGCCGTCATTCAGGCTCTAAAGTTTAACATTGACGTTCATGTAAAGTCGTCATTCAGGCTCGAAAGTTTAACATTGACGTTCACTTAAAGCCGTCATTCAGGCTCTAAAGTTTAACATTAACGTTCACTTAAAGCCGTCATTTAGGTTCTAAAGTTTAACATTGACATTCACTTAAAGCCGTCATTCAGGCTCCAAAGTCTAACATTAACGTTCACTTAAAGCCGTCATTCAGGCTCTAAAGTTTAACATTAACGTTCACTTAAAGCCGTCATTCAGGCTCTAAAGTCTAACATTAACGTTCACTTAAAGCCGTCATTCAGGCTCGAAAGTTTAACATTGACGTTCACGTAAAGCCGTCATTCAGGCTCTAAAGTCTAACATTGACGTTCACGTAAAGCTGTCATTCAGGCTCTAAAGTCTAACATTAACGTTCACTTAAAGCCGTCATTCAAGCTCTAAAGTTTAACATTGACGTTCACTTAAAGCCGTCATTTAGGTTCTAAAGTTTAACATTGACGTTCACGTAAAGCCGTCATTCAGGCTCTAAAGTTTAACATTAACGTTCACTTAAAGCCGTCATTCAGGGTCTAAAGTCTAACATTAACGTTCACTTAAAGCCGTCATTCAGGCTCTAAAGTTTAACATTAACGTTCACTTAAAGCCGTCATTCAGGCTCTAATTGCTGTCGGATAATACACGTAAATGTATCGATACAGTAGTCCCTGTAAAACACACATATTATATCCGCCATTCCAAGAATTCGTTAATCTTTCTCCAGAAATCGAAAGCCTAAATAAACAGTGAATACATCACTGTAGTGACATGTTTAAAAAGAACAGGAAAGTAAAAAACGACAAATCAATACTTCAGAACGTGAGGAATGATTTCGGTTCACAACGAGTAGTGAATAACATCACCTTTTCTAACGCAACGTCATTTGTTTTGACATAGCATGGCCAAGAGAAATAAAATTCGAAACCCAGCAAATATGTTTGCGTGAAAGATAACACAAAACTTAACAAAAACATTGGCGTGTCATTTCTATAATTGTGAGAAAAAAACTTGGGCGCCAAACAATGACAAGACAATAAATGTGTCGCAATTTTCGAGTGCTTTCATGGGGTTTCAGTTACTCTGTGAGGATTCCCGTGTTTCCGTTGGATCACCGGACCTGGAATACTTTCAAATTGCCGGAAGGAATGCGTAGAAATGAACAGAAGAAAGCGGGAAAGGAAGGGAGAGACACTGAAACCAACTGATAAAGGTGTGGTTTTTATAGTTAAACAAAATCATGAATTTACGGTCAACCATTGTGCGTCTTCACGTGACATAACTGACAATACACTCTTTGCAAGAGAAACAAAACGACAAAAACACAAGTAAATGAGTAAACATATGATTATTATATTTATCTGAATTCAAATCAAAACCAGTAAAAACATAACAAAATAGACAATGAAAGCATTGTTTTGTAGATTGTATATGTTACTTTGTATTCAACAATACACTGTCTATTCATAAGTTAGGGTATGGTTGGTCCAGGGTGGCAATCCCTCGTTTAAGAGTGGGCCTGTAGCGCCTCAACGATTAACCACTATTTCCGGACATGGCTTTTCCCGACTTACTCAATTGGTGTTCAGCCAGGAGTTCGGCTAGGTCCTCCGGTTGGTGAATCAACATTGTCAAGTTTCTGAGTACACAATGAAGAACATGTACAGCCATAACTCAGTTCTACACACTATCAGACACAGAATCACATGAACATATACTTTTAACAACCAAGTCCATGGATACAGATGGGCCATAATGACAGTAGGGATGAGATAAGTACATGATGAGGCGTCGGTATATGTGCTATTACCTCGCTGGCAGTTGTCATAATTTGACCGTTTTGAGGCGAAATAGAGCGTGAGAGGGTCGGAGTAAATGTGTCACATTATAGTCCAAATCCGCCGTGTTTTTGCTTTGCCCTTTTACTTGCTATCGTGTTTATCTGTCCATGGTCGTACTGTTGTCGATCTAAACGCTAGGCCAGTTGTCGCTTTCTTGCTGGACTTGTCGGATACGTTACCTTCCCCCATATCCCCTCCTTCACCTCTTCACCACCCAACGCTAATTCTCCCCCACTATAATCGTCATAAAATATGCAGATTGTTATTCGTCGAAACCATCGGAAGAGTACTATCCTTTATGGGCGATAATAATGATAACAATAAAACGGAAACACTCGATCTCGACGCTACAGTTTTCCTTTCCCGTATGATAATGAACCCAATTGACCAATCGATATAGAGCGTGAACATGATCTAGCTTCTTTTTGCCACATGTGTCCCTAAGTACAACGTTTGTTTCACATTTCCTACACTAATACGAGATATCACTGTTCATACGCTTGTTTCACATTTCCTACACTATTACGAAATATCACTGTTCATACGCTTGTTTCCGATAGCAGATCACTTGGGCGCTACCGGAAATATTAGTACAGTACCGGTCATCACTCTGTTACCAACTACCAACGTGCAGCTATACTTATTAACACGCCTAATACACGGAACCATTGGTCACATGTAAAATGGAATATTGATTGGTTTCCGCTCTTCTTATCAACGTTGAAAACGTTTTCCGTTTGAATGGAAACTTGATTTCGTCTGTGCTCAAAGACCAGTGAATTAAGTTCACGTGTGTACATCTTTAGTAAAGGTAACACCTTGGAGTATTTTACACATGCCACTATTTGTTTTTCTCAATTGACAATACACACATACACTCCGAAAAACAAAATTATATATTCAATTTGAATACTAATATCGGCATCGATTCAAGCAAAGTATGTTAACAAAGTACATTGTCATTGGATCGCATTTTCTGTAGTATTCCACTTGTAGTAAATAATGACGGCACCGAGTCTATCGTCTGTTGACACTGTACATCAGAGCGGGAGATGATAATATATAAACAATAAAGGTTTATAAACACAACATTTACAAATACGTAAGTGCACTTGTGTTTAATGTTGCAGTAAATGTGGTCATAGTTGGTTAGTTTTCATATACATGTATTACAATTCCGAAAGACTGAAAACTAAACTATGCCAGCGACACTTTGCATTATATACAGCTGTAACCATCATACAACTAGGATTCTCAATACATGTACATGCACAGTAATGTATACGTATTCCCATCTCGTATATACTTACATCCTTCTTCTACTAACAATGTTTTAGCTTCCTACACTTTGTACAGCCACAGTCAGTTTCCACTTGACGAGTTCCTTCATTTCCTAGGTGTACTCAACTGCAGGACTTCTGTTTCAAAGTGTGGACTACATGAGCCTTTGATATTTTGTGTCAAGTCGGGTCTGTAGGCGACACTGGGACGAGTATGCTGGAGGGCCAGACGGCTTAACGGAGACAGTGGGCACTGGAAAAACTCTAACACATCGTGCATCACAGCGCCACTTGACTAGGAAGGTACTGAAATGCCAACGTTGCCAAATACTACATTGGTCTAAATCTGGAGGTTGGAACATCATAGAAGTGGAGGGACATAGGTGTATCTACTTTAAAGCAAGGTTAGACTTAAATCAGTTTACTTTAGTTTACACCGTTTTCAAAAAAGGTAGGCAGTGCGTTTGGCTCGAGTCCATGCATCTGAACGAAAATGTAACAAAATCCGTAAAACAGTACACATGCAGTTTGCAATAGACGCACACGCAGACGACGCAATAGTAAGTCGAATCACACGTCATACACGAGACAAGGATGGTGAACAAATGCTACACCTCTCCCAGTAAACAGTGATAAAGGCGTGTACATTTCGAGATTGTAAAGTTCTCCCAAACCCCTTTTCTGAGAACATTAGAACGACCACTTCCCTGTTCTTTTGTAATAAGGTGAAGTGAGTGAATGGCCCCTTTTTATCACTATGTAACTTAAAACAAACGCGTGTAATGATTCATGATGAATGAAGGTTTGAAACAACGACACGATACTGTGACTGTCCGCGAGGACATCACCTTCCATTCACACTCACACGTGCAAACCTTTCTATAAGTATCATCTCATTTCATCAGCTTTGTTGGGTTCTTTATTCAGAAAGTCCCTGTTTAGTAGGTGTTAACAACGTACGGGTGTCAACTTAAACATACATGTCCATATATCCACATGAAACGTAAAGTCACACGTTAACACGTTCGCATCCAAGCCTTACCTTCACGTGTATTAGACTGAACTAGAACATCACCGTGTCCACTCATATAACTCCTTGGTGGACTCAAACTAGGACTGTATTATAAACCATACATAGTGGATTTACATTACACGGGACACGTGTTTATGGAAATTCTCTCTTATGATATTGTCATATTTCCCCTGTTGTTGTTTGTGTCCACGTTTCGGGTTTACACCACCGTCGTGTTGTTTTTGTCCACGTTTCGGGTTTACACCACCGTCGTGTTGTTTTTGTCCACGATTCGGGTTTACACTAACGTCGTGTTGTTTGTGTCCACGTTTCGGGTTTACACCACCGTCGTGTTGTTTGTGTCCACGTTTCGGGTTTACACTAACGTCGTGTTGTTTTTGTCCACGATTCAGGTTTACACCACCGTCGTGTTGTTTGTGTCCACGTTTCGGGTTTACACTAACGTCGTGTTGTTTTTGTCCACGTTTCGGGTTTACACTAACGTCGTGTTGTTTTTGTCCACGATTCGGGTTTACATTAACGGCGTGTTGTGTTTGTACTCAAGTTGTTCTGTGACGTTATTAATACTACTTTAACTTTCTTTGCCAGCAATACAGATATGACAGACCTAAAAACGAGTAGATGTCTTAGTCATACGACGACAACAACAATGTTTGTACAATAGCAACAGCAACAGCAACAGCGGAGACGATACCAACGGGATCTATAACCTATCTACAGGGATGACGTCAGACATAATTAAAGAATATTTAAAGTTGTTGTAACGCATATGGCTGTTGTGTAACCCAATTTGAACAAAGATCATGTTTTCTTAATGAGCTATGTTGTTTCGGAATTTCTGCGAAAAGTTATGACTGACTAAACACGATTAATCATTAACGAGCAGGACAGGACAGTCAGTACATTCTTGCCCACAGTTATCAAAAACAAAACAAAATAGTTTACTAGTAACTTTTCAACCGTTTAGCATTCGACAAATTGTTGCTGCAAGCGGTCTTGTGGCGCATGACACCTGTCAGACACACTAAACATGTGTTCAACAAATTACTATTTATCACTTAGAGGGTAGACATTGAATTTTATTTTGACAATTGTTTTTGCATGTCACCCTCATACTATCAGTAATTCAGCATCTATGTACACATTGTAAGTATGACAGGCGCTAGGGGATGGGGTGGGGCAGAAATGAGGATGTAATCTGATCGTATGTATACATGTTCGGACAGTCATCAGATTCGGACAGTGGCCGTTAGTTTACCTGTCCTGACACCTGAGGCAGGTCTGTTTGATCAGATATTGATTAGAGAGAATATTGATAGGTTAATGATATACACACATGGTCAGCAGATCCCGTTGGTTGAACACACATTTTGCTGCACAGGTTTGTAAATTAGTATATAACCCCACGGCGCCATTTTGATATTTTTTGACATGTACAAATTTACATGCCGAAGAATTAGCATTCTAAATAGAAAACAAACTTGAAATGTGAAACGCGTGACAAGTTGGTTTCCGGCTATAAAGTCCGTTCTTCTATAGTCACGGTCATTCTTGCCACTGATAGCTGACACTGTCATGTTTTAAACAAGTTGAAAGGTGTTGGGGTATTTTTGGTAATAGAATGAGCAGTAGGTGACGACGTTATAGAGTATGTAACGCGACAAGTAACATGATAATTGGGCCCTCTATTAACGGTCAAACAACGGTGACAACGTGCCCATAGGTTATATTAGATCACGACATTTCTGGTCATTGCAGCGCTAAATATAGCCTCAGAAATCATCATTTTAATAATGCAAATAATTATGCAAACAAGCGGTCTTTGCTGACCCGGTTAGCTCACTTGGGTGGAGATTAACATTGGTATCTCGTGGTACCGGGCTCGACTCCTGGAAGGGTAACATTGGCATGGTGGGTTATGATGGTTCTCAGTAACTTGCAAAGATCGTGAACTAACACTGGTTTAGAAATAAGGACAAACGGATGGGATAACTGCCCATGAACGCCATAATGTACTAGACAATCACGCTTCCAACATCACTCAAACACTGACTTATTGTTTGCCTTCATTGGTCCATTAATGAACTGCTTCCCGGAAAACAAAATTGATATATTCTGACTCCAACTAGTATATGGATTGGATTCCCCGGACGCAACATAAAAGGTCGTGTTGATATGTTAACGAGAAATTAACAGAGCGTTAAATACAAAAAAGCTAGAAGTACAGCAACTAGCAAATCTTCTTGTTGATTTTTGTATGCAGTATGTTTATTAATCCCTGAGGATATTATTGTATAAATCATGGCCATGTATTCAACATGATTAGCCGCATTCTGCTTGTTTATATATGTTAAGGGAACGAACTTGTATTGCAATGTGATTGAACTATGTGTTGTATATTTACGAGCGTTTGTCACATTGCAGTGAGTAGAATCATGGCCTGGAGATGGCTAGACAAGTCTACATCGTTACTTTCAGTTAATTAACCTTTTAAAGAGTACTAGTTCGGTATATACAAGGCATATCTAGAAACTGACAGCGCTTTTAACAACTGTTTGAGATATATCTCTCACTAAATGGGGTGTCGTGGCGCAGTGGGTGTGGCACGTCTGACTCGTACTGTGGGGATCGTGGGTTCGAGCCCCATCAAAGGCCCCCGTTGTTTCCTTGAGCAAGAAACTGTACCCTTATTGCTTA
>ENA-OREC01000700-OREC01000700.1-marine-metagenome-genome-assembly--contig:-NODE-700-length-14384-cov-13.337737_pt1 | contig 14384 bp, 5 predicted proteins | sample MGYA00248626_ERZ508543 | MGnify/ENA primary metagenome ERZ508543 (study PRJEB26211, sample SAMN05518279) | marine metagenome | isolation source: Puget Sound, Washington, USA | host: Bankia setacea... | reverse complement strand
ATGCATAGATAAACCTTTAACATTCCTAATAAACTTGACTAAAATATATAGGAAATATAAAGGTTTAAATTAAGCCGGATTAATTTTTCTATGAAATTGGGTCCAAGTGTGTTGCTGATAAAGACAACAATGGCAATTTCTTTAGAAACTCAAAACTGCTTAGGTTGCATTTTAAAACTACGAGTGTATGAGATATGGGGTAAGTTACAAGTGAGCGTATCAACTGCGTAAGGAAACTTATCATACTCAAAGTTATTCAATATTCAAATCATCACCCATAAGAGTAAAAACCTACTCATTTGTATCTTCAATACAATTATTCAATAAAAAAGGGGCGGCGTGGCGCAGTGGGTTGCACGTCTGACTCGTAATGAGGAGGTCGTAGGGTCGTGGGTTCGAGCGCCATCAAAGGCCCACGTTGTTTCATTGAGCAAGAAACTTTACCCTTAGTACTCCCTACTGGTTGGTTACAGGAACGGATTCGAGCATGATTTCACAATCGAACTAAAATAAATTGAGGGCCTTATGGAAGATAAAATTTCCTTGCTATTATGTAACTTGACCTGCTTATTTATTAGTATTCAGGTATTTGTTACAACTTGTACATGCATTTTTGCCCGTAGTATCGTAATACGGCCAATAGCAGATGCTTCTCTTAACAGGTCGGTCTGAAAACGTGGTAATCTTGACCTTTCCAAAAATGACGATGGAACGTAAACGAATATGTTATTTGACCGCGAGTTTCAAATGAATGGTTATTGATAATACATTAAAAGAGTTTTGCTCGATAATTGAAGTTGAGGCTGTTAATTATATTTTTAACATTCCTTTACCTTATTAGACAGGAATTAGATGCACCCGCACGAATCCTTTAAGGATTTAACAATAAATAATGTAGAGCAAACAAGTATACCAATATTACGTGGAGTTTTATGATTTCTTTGATTATTCGACTTTATAATACATGAACTTCATGACCTCTGGTTTGCAAACAGTACATTTTCAGATTAGAAGGAATTATTTGAACTACAATCAGGTTAATGACAAAGAATCAAGTTCAGTTATGCTATCATTGAATCGATGCCAATGTTTGATTAGGTAAAGCTACTTCGTGTCCGTCGCACGTGTACGAAGAAATAAGAAATTTGAATAGAGAACAAAGCTGAATTGATAACAAACGTTTGGACGTGGTCAGTTTATGTGTAAGAGACAACAGTTTTAGAATAAAGGTCACCTAGAAAAAATCACGAACACGAAAGCTTATCAGATATAATACATTTCTGTGTACAATTGATCGTTTTGTTGAGGTTACTGTTTAACTAAATAACTTTTGCAAACCTAAACATTTTCAGACACATTTAAGTCTTGAATAAAAAAAAAAAAACTTTAACAAATCTAGTATAGCGTTATTGCTTAAAAACTATGAAAAACACTTATTAAGAAAGTTGTTCTAGCCATATTTTGATAGAATCAGCTGACATATAATTTGAGTAATTCTACGATTTGAGTCACTGTCTTAACTTATTAAGAGTATCATGTGTATTGTAAGATGACAAAAGTACATTTAAACAATTCAAATGATATGTGAATGAATACAGCACAAATAACATATATTGAAGTGATTTTTTCCATAAAATAAACGGGGGAGGTAAACGTAACATCCATATATTTTACTGTGAAATAAAACAGGGCTCGTTTTCTTCTTTGGTTGTAGGAGAAAATCACAGGACCGTTTTAGAAATATCTATAGAACACATTCGTAATGTGGAGGTCGTGGGTTCGAACCCCATCAAAAGCCCCCGTTGTTTCCTTGAGCAAGAAACTTTACCTTTATTGCTTAGTACTTGTTGGTTCCAGGAACGGATTCGAGCGTGATTTCACAATCGAACTAAAATAAATTGAGGGCCTTATGGGAGATTGACGTTAATGTAAAATAAGCTTCCTCGTTAAATATCGTCAAAACCAAAATAATCTTGTACTAATACTATGGAAGGTCATCTATAGAACAGAACAGAACACTTTTTAAATTTGTTCTATATATGTACTTCGTCACTAACACAACAAACCATATCTGCACAAGGTCGAACTATATTCACTATGGCATGTACTACATAGCATCATTTTTAAATACAATATAAAATAATGACGATTTATACAACAACAAAACAGAGGATGAGCTGAAAAAAACAAAACAAATCTGCTACATGCTATGACTGTTGAATGTTTATGGCTAAATGCAATTTCAATGAATTCACAATTTTTGATACGAACGTTAATAAAGGCAGGAGTTTAATGACTTTAAACTATTGACCGCATTGCTACACGTGTACTCATGTTGGTCATGGACGCCATTCAATGAGAGAAGTACTAACATTAGCTTAAAGTACTAACATTGAAACAACAGATGTAGAATAAAAACATGTTAACCACAGAACGCGCCAAAAAACATACAAACGGCAACAGACAACAAAAAACACGGAACATCATGGAATTTGCAGGAGACTATTTTGTTCGCATGTTGTTTTTTCTATTGTTTTAACTTGTGTTTTAAGCTGGAACGATACATGTCTCATGCATCCAAACAACCTACAATGAGTCACTGACCGTCTTTATTTGATAGATGCATGTCTAGAGTGCAGAATGAGGCAACACACAACAACAATCAAGGACAACTTTTAACAAACCATCTCTGATAGCATATACTATATAGATGAATACACTTAATGGCATTTGGCAGTACACATTTGATTACGAGTTACGGTCAAAATATGTCCCTTTTTTCATTGTTGACTTTTAAACAGGAATTAGATATGTGGTGCGAGTCAAAGACTTATTAATATACCATCCGACCAATACTTTACACGTAACAAACGAATGGTGGAGTTGCATGTTATCCCGATGTACTAATATTCTCACATCGCATGCAATAAAACAAACCAAACACTGTCACTAAGGGGTGTGTTGAGGTGTGCAGTGAACAAAATGAAAATGAAAAAATGGGACGATTGGTTGTGACGTAGGATTGTACCTTATACATTGCAGTAGGGCATTCATTTCAAGTAAGTATGGATGCCAAAAAATACATATTCAGTCTTAACAGCGAATTCAAGGACAGGTGCGTATACCACGTGGTTTGTTGAACAGTGCCAGTAATGTGAAATTAAAAGTACGTACAGATTAGTGCTTTACCGAAACAGAAGTATTGTGACCAGCAATCTCAAATAAAAATGGTCGATTGTTTCTATAAACGCTTAACAATCGACACTGAAATATGAAATACGATGTCACTTCACCAAGTAATATAGCCAAATGGTTGGAACGCTTCTAAACGTATTTCTAATTGATATGTATTTTCTTGAAATATGCTGGAACGTTATAATCTGGATTCGTAGCTTTCGTTTCGTACGAGCCACGGTGACATATTCGAACAAAGCAAGTATTTTATGTCTGATACTGGCTACATTGGCCCTCTGTGAACTATGCTTTTAAAATAAACATCTCGGTCGTTCTATGGCCAAATCTCATTGAAAACCAGGTCGGAATATAGTACAGTGTACTATGTCTTTTCGGTGTTAGTGTTGGTAATATTTAATATCATATCGTGAAATATTGCACGTAAACAATGGTAGCTATGTACATGTCCGTTCTGGTGTTGGTCAATTGTGACTCGTATCATTTGTTAAACATACATCAGATTATTCAAATGTCACAGAGAACCCACGAGCACCTGCAGAAATATCCAATGTTTTTTATTGTGTTAAACTGAACATTACATGAAACCAAATACATTCGGTCATAGTCATCTAGGATTTCCTCTAGCTCACAGTACACGTGTTGTTCTCGATTACTACAACAAAGATACAATGCAGCTGATGGACATATGTTTTAATATCATCCAAACTGATCATCCTCAAAACAAATTACTTGTCTGCATTCATTTTTTGTCGTTTCAGTGGTCCATTTCTGTTTGTTATGGCTGTTTGTGACGATGATAAAACGTGGTATTTTATGGCGCCAATACTAAATGTGATATACGCTGAGAATGAAGACAAAGTCAACGTGGCAAACTTATTGAAATGGTGTGTTGATATGAATATGGTTATCTAATTAGTTCACTCTTTAACGACGTGTAGGGTCCCTTCACCCCTATGCCCATTATGACACCAGTAAGGAACAAAAAGGTCCGGTTGCGGTAACTAGTACCCCTTGGACGCAAATGCGAATGTATTTCAAACATGTATCCAATGAAGATAGAAGAACAGTTGGTACGTTTTGTCAGTCCTTTCAATACAATGTGTAATTTGATGGGTCTGTTTTCAAATATTTACGTCTAGAGGTACAGCTTAGTACAATGTTGTCTGTTTCCGGGTTGGAAATATTATCTGTTTCTCTAAAAGACATGATCGGTGTTTTGGAGGTCATGGTGTTGAAACAGAGAACATATTTAAGGGGAATGGTACTTGTACTATTAAATATACACTCAGCGTTTTCAAAACACCATGTTTGAAATTGCCTAAAGTTTAAGTGTGTTACCTCAGGAATAGAAGATAGAGGCATTAACATATTCCCTTGTCCACAACACCAATCACAGTTTGTTCTGTATAAGGAAAGTTGCTAGATTCTTCTTGAAAAAAATACATTTGTTGCATGTTTTCTTATAGCAAAAGCGCCTGCTGACCATAGTTAATGTTTTTATATTTTTTTCAAAAGTTTACGTTAAATGTTTTAGTTTAAACATAGTTCTGTCTTTCTCAGAAGAGCATATACAAACACAAAACAGAAAGTTTGGTACAATGAATAACATAATAAAAAAGAAAAGGATGGGAAAACAAGTGCAAAACACTTATACTAATTCATCTCCTTAAAGTTCCAACAAGAATGAAATACAAAATAAGTTCCAAAATAATACGGGTAAATATGTTGAATTAATATTTAAATGCTAAAAAGGAAATGTTTTATACTGCGTTTTATATCCAACTCCTAACATATCGTACAATAATAAACGATAATACACGCCTATAATCATAAATGTTTGTGGCCATGTAAGAAACACCATCTGCTAATGCAAACGATCAATTATTCGACTATGGCATGTTCTCCATGAACTTATTTTACCAGTATTATGACTCACTTACAATTCAGTACATTGTTAACAGATTATCCACGACGTTCCATTTATTTCCTTGAATAAGCAACCATGTCATAAGAATTAAGTGATCTACTAGTTATGATGACCATTTTGAGTTATAACGGTTGTCATGGTAACTATTCATGCGTGTTTTTGTCCTCGGTACTGACTCAGAGGACACACACAAGCGCCTCACGTTGTCATCAATTACATACACTTGCCGAGGTACCCATAACCTTTCTGTCTGCAGTGGCTGAGTAGTGTTTACTGAGTTTTGTGTCTATCCTATTTTATTTCGCCCAACAAGATTTGTTTGCCGTATGTTTTTGAAAAATTGAATTTCTATTGTATGAAGACAGTCACGATACTGGTGTATGGACATAGTGTGCTGTATGGAACTATATGAGCGCTATTTCTCTGTAAAACAGATTATACACTAAGATGTTTAGAATATATTTGTTCAGTATCTTCACCATTAAGACGACACGAGCTCTTGATGGGACTCGAACCCACGACCTACACATTACAACTCAGATGGGCAACCTACCGCGCAGTGTAAGAGTTGGGGGAAGCATCATTTGCTAATTCAAAGATGGTTTGTCACCTATTTATTGTCCTAGAAATCATGCGATAAAGCCGTACTGTATACATGACCCGATTATCCTTTGCGACAGAAGACTAGCACAATTAGTTAAAACATATTGTTATTATTCAATCAAGAGAAATATTTTAGCATATTTTAATTCAAATACGTGCAAGTTATTCAATGATAAAGAACAAAACAATGCATCCTTTTGAAAACATTACTACAGTGCTGGTGTACTTTAACTAATCTTCTGAGTCATACTTAAAGATATATCGAAGGTTGATTACAAGAGTATGTTAACTGTCTTCATGATTAATATAAAGGTGTAACAGTTAAACGTTTAACGATCGACACGTTTTTTTTGTTGAAATTCGTTACCTAGGATCACGTCTGTCTACAATTTGGATGACCCACCCCTGTGTAGGACAAATCAGAGCTCATTTGACAGCAACCAAACAACCTTTAACATTGTTAATTGATCCTTGTTTAGCGGGGAAAATAGTTAATAGAGACATTGCATGCCTGTATGAGATTATGTGAACTACGCTCACCAAAAGAAACGCATTGTGTGATAATTCTCATATTATAAACGATGGTTTGGTAATTTTGATCAGGTCCGACAACGTCTCGTTTGTAATTGATTTGGTTTATAATACCGAATATTTCCGATATAGAACCGCCATAGAGTAATCTAGAAGTATGTTTTGTTTGTATTAAAAGCCCATGTTCGTGGTTTAATTGCCAAATTATGAAATAACAAAGGAATGTAGCTTTTACAATCCTACTTTATATACAACATCTAACAGACACCATTCTCAATTTTCCGTGTCAAAATCCATTCCATACCTTACAACGTGTTCGCCCAAAATCTTGATATACCCTAAAGGAGGCGTGACTAAGGTGGGAAACTCAATCAGAGATGTTTAGAGAATTGTTCAACTGTATACAAGGGGTCGACACAATTCACGACACACTACCCGCTAATAGTTAAACAAAACCTGACATTTCAAATTTCCCGTCTACAATAAATCACGTTCTACCGTCAACCACAGACGCGTAATTCAAAAGCGGTTACACGGCATCTACAATTAAGTGTCAATTTTACAGTTTGAGGAAATGATGAGTGCATTCCCTATTCAAAGACATCTACATATTTAGACATTAAGCACACACAAATCCAAACCCGTTTCAAATCATATAGTTAGAAGACCAAAGGTTTGAAATAGGAAGAATGATGTGTGGTCTATCTTCAGCTCTTGTGAAAGGTCCTGGTTTCAACATTGTGTTATTGTCGAGATGGTCTAGGTAACAGTGCTTAAAACAGGTTCGATCGTACACATTTGCATAATTGTTGTAATATTGGGTTAGTTCATACTAGGTAACATTGGGTTAGTTCATACTAGGTAACATTGGGTTAGTTCATACTAGGTAAAATTGGGTTAGTTCATACTATGTAACATTGGGTTAGTTCATACTAGGTAACATTGGGTTAGTTTATACTAGGTAACATTGGGTTAGTTTATACTAGGTAACATTGGGTTAGTTTATACTAGGTGACATTGGGTTAGTTCATACTAGGTAACATTGTGTTAGTTCATACTAGGTAACATTGGGTTAGTTTATATTGGGTAACAATGGGGTAGCTCATACTAAGTAACATTGGGTTAGTTCATCTTGGGTAACATTAGGTTTGTTCATACTAGGTAACTTTGGGTTAGTTCATACTAGGAAACATTGGGTTAGTTCATACAAGGTAACATTGGGTTAGTTTATACTAGGTGACATTGGGTTAGTTCATACTAGGAAACATAAGGTTAGTCCATACTTGGTAACATTGGGATAGCTCATACTAGGTAACATCGGGTTAGTCCATACTAGGTAACATTGGGTTAGTTCATACTAGGTGACATTGGGTTAGTTCATACTAGGTAACATTGGGTTAGTTTATGCTAGGTAACATAAGGTTAGTTCATACTAGGTAACATTAGGTTAGTTTATATTAGGTAACATTGGGTTAATTCATACAAGGAGGTAGACTCACGACAATCTTCATTTTGGGTTTATTTTATTGCTTGGCACATGTGTACTTCCTGGATAACTTGGTATCAAACTAGAGCCGCCCGACTGACTGTAATATCTGACAACACTAAATAGATAAATAAGAGTCCTGCCTTAAAACAGAGAACCTAACTTAGCTTCAAACCCCTTATTTGTCAATTGCAACATAGCACAGTATTGTTCTGATGTCAAGAAATAAAGACCAGAATTGTTGGCTTCGAATCACTTATGATGTGACCCTTACGCAAGAAAAACTATAACAGTAAACAAATAAATAACAGTCAAGTCACCTAAATCAGAGAACTTTTACATAACTGGCAATCACTTAGTGACTTACCCATCGCTTAACAAAATTATAACAGTAAACAAATAAATATATAAGTCTGACACGACTATCTGGCAAACGTACAAACAACACAAAGTAGAACAGGGGTGGTCTCACACATTCTTTTGTATGACAAATACCATTAATTTTCTAAGTACTGTTTTATTTAATCAGACGCTTTTTTTGGCTCGTAGCAAATGCCTACCTTAATAGACCTTTTACACGGTACAGTTATACGACGTATGACAGTTTGTATGTCTATATACACTGTATGGACTGTGTACAGAGGTAGGCAAAGTTTAAGCTAATACGCTTTTCGTGGCAAATACTCTTCTTTTATCATGTTTGTATTGTGCTGTGATGTGCTTTATTTTCTTATTAAATTTTGAAAGTAAAAAAGTATTAATACAATTAGTAATAAAGTCATCATCAGTCGTTGGTTAAAATCATCATCGTTGTCATTAGAATTATCTTTATCATCAACGTCTAAACAAACACAATATAGAATTATCATCATCACCACCAACGCCATAATCGAATTCACCATTAAAGACAAAACACCAATTTTCTGAACCAAAACCAGCATCATCATCATCATTTACACCAATGTTACAGCCCCCCCCCCACCCTCCTCCGCAAAACAAACATTAGTATCAACCCAACAATTCTTCCAACATCACTTTTAAACCCACCGAATGTTTAAGGGCAGTCCACAGCCATATCAACTGCAGTATGTTTTACCTCAAAAAACCGTATCGTGACGTCCACAAATTTAGATAGGATATAAAGAACCTGTGTTAAAAGCCGGATAAAAAACACTCAGTCTACTGGACGAGTCATATATCAAACCATTGACATTTGTAACTTGTAAATTAATTGTTTTTAGCCGCAATAATACAGCCTATCGATGTATTCGTCAGCTTTAACATGGTGTTTTATGTCAAAATATCATTTATGGGTTGTTGTTTTTTTTTGGTCCTTTTAGTCAATTTGCGATGCGTGTTTTTTTACATTTCCTTTCATTTCAGTTTTTCGGGCTTTGTATCTTAACTTACTTGGTTTTTATCTTACAAATGACGGTATAATGTTTGTAGTCCTTTTTTTTAAACCAACCGATTTCACTGTCCCTTCGTCTGTAGGGCAACCATAAGCTTCCATATTACTGTAGGGCAACCATAAGCTTCCATATTACTGTAGGGCAACCATAAGCTTCCATATTACTAAGTTTTATTTTTTATCATATGTTTATAAACAGTTCTATGGACTACACTGCATCCTGGACGTATCTTTTACTAACAAATCCCTTTTTGCAGTAATTCCATTTAGCAACTACAACTATAAAACAATGTCAACATCAGTTAAACATCATAAACCGACAGTTAAACCGCATTATATAGCAATTAAGCAACAAAATGTCATCTTAACATCAAGAGCATAACAACGAATAAATATGATTAACCTAAGAGCGTAATGAATATATTTAAAATAAGAAAATAATTAATCATCATCATCATCATCATCGCCGTCGTCATCATCATCATCATCGCCGTCGTCATCATCATCAACATCGTCGTCATCATCATCAACGAACATTCACGAAAAACAGCAACAACAACCATACTGTGGTCAAAAACTGAAACAAAAACTCGTGTTGACTAGTATGGGACTGTGTACTTAGTTACCTCCATTTCCAAGTTGTGTGACAAGTGAACAAAGATCTTGGCCACGTGGTCAGCTATGAAATAAAGTAGTCAACCCTGGTGTCGCTTACAATGTCCAAACTCCTAATGGACTAATCAACTTCACAGAACCCTTAAACCATTAGCTTTTGACACTTGACAGCCGGTGTATCAAGTCGTTTTTGCCCGGTGTCAAAAGATAACATGGTTACCCACACGCGCGAGAAATTACATTCGTCCCACATAACGGTCGAACCCCTAAATCGTTGACTTTCGGCCAAATTCCTACTCGTGTTATCGTACAAATCGTTCAACTACATCTGGTAAAATACTAATACAGTTTTTAAAAAAAATCATAACCATATACATAATAAATAAATTAAAAAAAAGGTAAAAATCGGAGAAACCGAGTGCGTGTTCTTTAATCATCAAGGATGAACAATATAAAATAAAATAAAAAGGTTATCTGTCTTCTTACAAAAGTTTGATTGTATCCCACATAAAGGTTTGAAAATTTACACAACTTGTATCAAATAATTTAGTGTCAAAAAGGTAAATTGAAGCAGCAAAATGTTTGCAGCCGACAAAAAAGGTTGGCAGACGACAGCAAAGTATGGAAAGAATGTTGAAGACGCACAATTTATGACATTACACAAACACTAGAAACAAGGAGACATGCTGTTTAAGTCGGGCACTATAATCATGTCATTTCCTTGTTTAAGCGTAAATCATGGCCACACAAAAAAAAGTTGCCACCAAATGTGTTTTTGACTTTGTTTAGATAAGGAAGCTGGTGCAATTAAGTGAACAGTATTTTCTGGGTTAAAAAAAGACCTTATATGCGGAAAGACAATTCATATTATTTTATCTCGCTCTAGTTGTATTTGATTTGTCTTTGTATTCCCATGAGATTATGAATACAGCAACAACAACATATAAACCCTTTCAATGCAAACGGTTGTAGAACTTCACCTGGTTTCAGTCGTGATTATAGTTCACCGTTATACAAACATATAAGGAAACAACCGTTATCATACACTCAATGATCAATAGAGGACAGTGTTGAATCAATCATGATATTGTTTTGCATGGATACATTGCCCAGACACTCGTGAATGAATTACACGGAGTGCTGTATTTTAAAATAGGTGGCCGAGTTTGTCGTGTTATAACAACAGAGAATAAAACACGTGTTCAATAAATACACATGTAACACCTATTGTGTATTGCATTGTTCCATGTTATTTATTCCGTAGTTTCAGGACAATATTCGTTAACAATATCATTAAGTTGTTGTTGAAGTTAAATGAAGACACAATCAACCATATCAAGGTGCACAACGAGGGAACGGTTTTTTCTGTCTTTGTATTCTGTCTTTATACCTCGAACCACACTAAGCCCTTTACTGAATGTTTTTTTCCATCCTTCGCGCAGTACCACATGTTGTTTTACAGTCCATTGACTAGAACACATCTTTTCTGTAATTGACTTATTCTCTTATCTGATAGAGGCATGGAATGTGCAAGGGAATTAATTGCTCACTTGTTTTGGATGAGGATAATTTGAACATAGAAGCTGGGTATCACGTAGACTTTACCTCTATTTTGTGTTGTGTGATTGTTTGACTTTGTTTGGTTTTTCATCTATAGAATGCAGAGTTGACATATTTGTATTTCTTTATCGCCATCATCAATATAAACTCAAGCACTTCTCTTTCTCCCTTTGTTTTGTCATGGCTGTCAAACGGTATAGTCGACCATTGTGTGAAAGAAGCAGCAAACAATGTGATAATTATTCCAAACTTACATTGATAACCTAGCTAATAAGCCATGTGGCTGGGTTCCTGGGTAATGTTGTCGCCCGGTGCCGTGAAATTATACATATCGTAAAAATAGCAAACACATAACACTGATACCTCTATTATTGTTACAGTCATTTGTTGTGTACAGTTTTGTCGAACAATTGGGAGGTTTGGGGGGAAATGAAGCTAAACATAACACGTGTTCGAGATAAGGAGAAATAACGAGTCAGATTAATGCAACTCGATATGTTGTACTCGCAAACAATTCTGTAATTTATTTCTTGACATCAGAACAGCACTGTGCTATGTGGCAGTTAGTATATAACGCGGTGAAGTCTTTATGGAAGTCATGACTCAAATGATCGAATCACAGACGGCTCTGCTTTGTTTTAGCTGTTCAGATATTTTACCAAGCAGGAAAGATGTATGGCAACGTGAAGTGTTCAGTAAGGCTGTTTGGTTTCTATCTGTCATCTGTAATTAGGCATTTTATCTACCTCAACAATTACCAGAGTAGTCACTTATCAAAAATCCCCTACCCTACAATACGCTGCAGTATCATACGATATAAAACATCCCACCCCACCAAACCGGTTGGCTATCATAGGGTTTGACATTTTACATTATACATTAACTTCCTCCCATATTTCAGACTCCGACAAATAGTTCTGAGGTTTGAACTTGGGGGGAAAAAATAGAAATTATATGTTAAGCTTTCCCCTTGTTCAATATCCATATACAAACATTGATTTAATTGTTAACCTAATTCAGTAATGGCGCAGGATTGACGATTTAATTCTGAAAACAATTTAATTTTCTTGGTGATGATGTTGATAATGTCGTTAATCAAGATTATGATAAAGCTGATAATGACTATGACATTGGCGGTTCCAGCATAATATCGAGTAAAAAGATCACAACCAGCAACATTTAGCTTTTTTTTCTTGCTGTAAGCTTTATGACTATTTTGAAAATGGTATGCAGCTTCGGTTGACCGGTCGATCGCTCGAACACCGGTTATGAGTTTAAGTTTGGTTTCAAGTGAATAAATAACATTTAAGTTTACTAATCATCCCAGTAAGTTAAACATTGTTGATATATGTGTTTGTAATCAGGAGAAACAATTTTACTGACCAGGTGATAATTGTCAGGTATTTTTTCTACTAGGCGTACTTTACTTATAAACACTATTAAAACGAGTTTATTCTTATCTATCTATCTTCCAATCATGTCAAACCCCTGCTGGGGACCTATACTCTTAGTAGAAAACTAGTCAAATAGTGTACATCAAATTTGATTTATATGAGGTGTTTGAAATGTTTTACAAGAACGTTATATTGAACAACAACGATAAACAATACAAAAGACCCAGCTGCATTAGGTAGAAGCTACAAGGGTCAATAGCCAAAGGTAACGATCTAGATGAGACAATGGAAGGACTTGAATGGAAATATCTTTGATTAGGTTTTGTCTGAACTATATGACCCAGAAAGGGTAAAGACATGTCCACGATACAAATGACGAAAACTATGTAAATATTAAGAAGCGGCCAGTGGATAATGAGGTTTCTAACAAAATGCAATATCTATTTGGTCCATGACAAACAATAGGGACATTTGAGTCTGTAAAAATCAGATTTCAACATAACGTCCATATTATAGCAGCTGGTGCCATTTCATCCATAAACCCTAGGTACACGAATGGTACATACTCGTGAGTGCGGTATACTTATGATACCTTTCTACAATTGGTCAGATATCATACCTAGATGAAATATCAGCACTTAATAAGGACACTTTAATAGAGCTCACAGGTGTCTTATTTACAATCTTACATGCTATAATAGTAAATAGTAAATTGTACGATGGAATGCAAGTACTGATTTGACTCGATTGGGCGTTTATGGGAAAAGGGAACCAGAACAAGGGTAGAGTCAAATCATAGTTCTACATTAAACTTAAAATCGTGGATTAATAATTTGAACATGTTAATTAAAACAATCAAAGAAAGTGTTGCTCTACATAACAAAGTTCAGGGAGAAGATTTGCTATGGAATTTAACATATTGGGCATTGAGGAAAACACAAAAACATTTCATCACAGTACTCAAATGATTATACTTGACGTGAAATAGTGGTGACGGTACTAAACTGATGGAATGCCAAAAATGTGGTATCACGGAAGATAAACATATTGAATCCCGGTAGATGTATTGCTGAAATATGTCATGTTTACCAAGATTAATATGTGTATAGCAGATCCGCCAATCGTTTCTTACTCAAACCCGGCATAATATATGTGTGGTGTTTCCTTTAACTTTAGTATTGACATATATTAGTATATTATATGTTTATAGTACCATGTACGAGATGTCGTTTGGGTAGTATGTTTATAACATCATGTACGAGACGTCGTTTGAGTAGTACGTTTATAGTATCATGTACGAGACGTCGTTTGGGTAGTACGTTTATAGTATCATGTACACGACGTCGTTTGGGTAGTACGTTTATAGCATCATGTACGAGACGTCGTTTGTGTAGTACGTTTATAGTATCATGTACGAGACGTCGTTTGGGTTGTTCGTTTATAGCATCATGTACAAGACGTCGTTTGGGTTGTACGTTTATAGTATCATGTACGAGACGTCGTTTGGGTTGTACGTTTATAGCAGCATGTACGAGACGTCGTTTGGGTTGTACGTTTATAGTATCATGTACGAGACGTCGTTTGGATTGTACGTTTATAGTATCATGTACAAGACGTCGTTTGGGTTGTACGTTTATAGTATCATGTACGAGACGTCGTTTG
>ENA-OREC01000699-OREC01000699.1-marine-metagenome-genome-assembly--contig:-NODE-699-length-14385-cov-12.816746_pt1 | contig 14385 bp, 7 predicted proteins | sample MGYA00248626_ERZ508543 | MGnify/ENA primary metagenome ERZ508543 (study PRJEB26211, sample SAMN05518279) | marine metagenome | isolation source: Puget Sound, Washington, USA | host: Bankia setacea... | reverse complement strand
AACCATGTCCTTAGAAGGACCGACTCAGTCATCCATCTTGCCCTGGGTAGGACCAGCACATGTTATCAACCATGTCCAAACAAGCAATCCGTCTTATGTCATAGTCCGTTTTTTAAATGATAATGTCTACCTGTTGCTATGACAAACACGTATGGATATTGCGTGCATGGCAGCCGATCGACCGTGCATACGATTGGTTCGAACCTGAAAGACATCGTTGAGTTACTGGTACCCCGATGTCCTTTCAAGGACGGAGTAATTTGGTCAGCAATTCTTCGGCGATCTATCCTTACATCAAACAATGAAAGCCTTCATTTGAATGCATATATGAAACAAGTAACGTTGGACAGAAAACAAGTTTATAAATAATATAAGATGTTTAATAACCAACACGCATGGAACGTTGATGGAACTGCAAGATGACATGTGTATACACATCAACAAATGGCAACACATGTGTGTACCGATACGATTTAAAGGTCATACACAAACGAAAATGAGAAACAAATGAAAGACATTCACAATCCATCAAAACCTAAACTTCAGAGCACCCTTTCTTAAATGCACAAAATTCGATTTAGAAGTGCACACAATTAAATGCACCGGCAATCAGATTTAAGAGTCAAAACATTTTCTACACTTTTGAACTTTTAACAAACATCAAAGAAGCTAAAATAATGCATTTTAAAAGATAAAGGAGTCTGACCACGTGTGAAATAGATTAATATTCTGATCGAGGGTGACACAACAGATCACGTGATAATTTATTTAAAGGTTGTGCCCAACAGCCATGGTTCAATTCAAATACATGCATGTTACAACAATCGGTAGCGTTTCAATGTACATATTGTATTATCCTATTGAAGTAACGTGTACACACATATTAACAGAAAGAATGTACCATATGCTTACTTCATTTATAGTTACGCCAGCTTTGCATTCACTTATCTCTCTCTATAAAACTTGTTTTGGTCTAAATGGAAGCTTGGAGACGACAGAGAGGGCACGACGATAACAGCAGTAACATTATGAGCAATAACAACACAGTTTACAACATCAGTCGTCCAATGATTTATTTCCTGTTAGCATGTCATCGTGTGAAAGTTATATACCGTTTGTGTATAGTCTGTAAAGTTTGAATAAAATCATAGTTTATCTACACCATGTCCTTCAATTCAATATATACCACATGTAATTTAACATATACCACATGTAATTTAACATAGAAGAAGAAACCTTTATTTGTAATAGGCCATATGGCCCCTGTAATTTAACATATACCACATGTAATTGAACATATACTACATGTAATTTAACATATACCACATGTAATTTAACATATACCACATGTAATTTAACATATACCACATGTAGTTTAACATATACCACATGTAATTTAACATATACTACATGTAGTTTAACATATACTACATGTAATTTAACATATACCACATGTACTTTAACATATACCACATGTAATTTAAGAAAAGACGACTACACAAAACAGGACATTAATCGTATTATTGCATGTGTCAAATAACATAGACACTCTTTTCTACTAAAACCATTTGTTCGTGTTTAATAAAACAAACTGCTCTGGATTTATAGATAAAATAATCATATAATAAAATCCGTCACGATGCATTTAATAAAAAAGTGCATCATGTTTTATGATTTGTCGTTTCGTTGCGAGGACAACCCATAGAACAACGAGTAAGTGGGTTGCCGTCTTTCACTGCCATATCATCTCCAAGTGTGGCCTTCTGTTGTTCTGTGAGTTTGCCTTCTTCGTTGTCAATGTATACAAGCTGGTGGTGTTGCAATCATGTGTAACGTTTAAATAAGAGTGTGGCCTCAACATTATCTTCGTTTCAATGACGGCGCTCTTGGTAAACTAGATTGTCTGAAACGATGACATAAGAAACTGCAGCGGACAATGTCATTTAAACACATCCGTGTCAATGAAATACATGTGTATCAGGAAAAGCATACATAGGCCTACGTCAAAACATTCTTCAACATATATTTCTACGACGTTAATGATCTCCTTTTAATTATATCAAAATAATCCATGATTTGCAAAGCACCCTTTTGTCGTAATATTAAAGTTGCGTATATTTAGACGTTTGATTACATACTGTTGAAATAAAGAAATGTGTTTGCCTGTTTATCTTTCAAGTGGTGTCAATCAATCAATGGACTGGTCCCTAAACATAAATGATCTACGCACTATTTGTTTGTATTTTCGATTCACTTTATATTTTTCCGTGGCGCTAAGTAAGTAAGACGCTTACTAGATATATAGACTTCGACGTGGACAAACATATTTACACATTATAGCACCACAGCTTGCATTTTTAAAGTCACGAACATACGCCATGATTAAAATACGAAACTGCGTCGTAAGTTGATTTCAAATTAAGTAGAGCTAATACTTCCCGTGATGCATCAGCGACAAAGGGACAAAATCCGATACGTAAACTAGAGCAGTCATACTAAGCGAATATACTGAGCGCTGTAAGACCGAGTGACAACAATGTGAACGTATCCGCGAGTTTACGTGTTTAAGTATATTAAGTTGCATAAAAAAGCTGGATTTAAGAAACACTGGATTATTTTGTATATACATTTAAATAGTGAAAGTAACCAAAGATGGAATTACATGTAGAGAAAGTTGGATTAATTATTGTTGGAGTTTTGCTGGGACTTTTAACCGATAGTACAGGTAAGGTTTAAGCGTATTACGTAGGAGATCTAGTTGCAGCAGCTGGGTGTATACATTAGCTTAACATTCATATACTAAAGTCACAAATTCACTCTGCTGTTATGGGATTTTCTGAACAAAATAAAGAGAATTTGGCATCTTTGATTGCTGTTTAAACGATCACCCAAATGTTTAACACAACTATGTGATGAGTGTGATTATTCAAACTTAGTCTTGTAGTGTTCCTTTCTATTATTTCATCGTGGTTTTGGAATTCAGCAATTAGATCGCGAAACTTCGAGTTTTGATATGATTATTGGGTTTACTTCCTGAAATAGTATCTTAACTTAAGGAAACATTATCTGATTTTCTCTGAGTAGTTGATGCCGTAAGAGAATCCGTTCGTTATTCAGGTGTGCTCTGTAGAGATGCCGCCATGTTTTGTATTGATTATCATTCTTGCACGAGCGGAGGGAAAACACCTGAGTTGCCTTGATATTGGCTAACATGAGAATTACTCATTTTTACGTGAAGTACCTATTGATTTTTCACATATTTTCCGACATTTTTTATTTAACTTTGGTGAAGCGTCGCGATGATAAAAAAACTGGATTGAAGGGATAAAATGATCAGAAACCAAGACCAAATATGTTTGAATTAAAATATTGATTCATATTTAAACACCCATGCTAACATAAACGCGTATTAATACTTTTAATGTTTTACCGCGTCATTTATTTTAGACGATTTCATCACCTGTATGTTGATATTTTATATGGTATGTTATATTACCGGGGTTGTTTTTGATATCAATAAGTGGGTGTTACATATAAGTTATTGTAATACACGCTTGTACAATCTTGCATGAATAATTGTTACAAAGCTACTGCAGCAAGATATAAAAGGAGAACTTATGTTTCAACTACACGAGAAAGACTCCCTTACGATGGTTTCGTTTTCACAAACTTATATGGTATAATGTAGTTGTAGCAGTAGATCAAGCAATAGTCGAAATGTTAAAATAGGATCGACACGTTTGTCTGCCAACTGTTCAGTTCACATAGACGATATATGAAATGGCAGGGTAAATGGGGGCGGGGGTTGATGCAAGTCTTGCAGAATATAATGAAGCTCTTTCTCTCCTAATCAAAGCAAATGGAATATACACCAAGGGTAATATAATAAGATGATGGAATAGACATGACGTCCCTTGTCTCAATAAGTATTAGATGTATATCGCTGAATCAAGTAAAATAATAAATGTATCGATAGCTGTAAAACATAATACTATTCATTGATAATGATTTAATTTCTATTGAAACTAAACACTCGTTCTGTTAACTACGTGATGGGGGAACCATTATGAGACCGATGCGTACCCTACCACCCACCCATTATGAGACCGATACGTACCCTACCACCCACCCATTATGAGACCGATACGTACCCTACCACCCTCGCGGACATAGTGATCTGTTCGCTCCTTTAACTACATATATCTGTTATTTCTAATTAATGACTCGTCATTGACAAATTCAAACCGATTTATCAAGTGCTGACAAAAACAAGAGTCTCAGCCAAAGTCCCTATGAGAGAAACACTCTATAGTAACGATGTACTTTTGAGAATCCAAAGTGGGATCATTTGAGGCTGAAGTATATTTAAATGATTTACGTTATTGTCAATTGTCTTATGGACTCAGAACTTGATCACCAAACACATTAAATATTGGTCATGTTTTACACTGCCAGACGTATGTCTCAATGGATAATTGCATGTGGTACTAGTATTTTGAGCAAAACTATTTTATTTGTCACTATTTCGGACATTAAACGTTTGCCTTCCTTGTTGAGTCTACATGCATAAATAAATACATGGGTGTACACATTAGCTACATACAGCCACACGCGATTGTATAACGTCGAGTATTATGTTTCCTTGAGTTGAATGGGTCCACTAAACAGAGAAGGGCTGTGCTGTTTCAAATGTTTAGTGATATCGCTAGAAAAGAGCTGGGTTAGGTTTCAATATATACACAAAATACATGTAACAGACAACTATGAATAGATGTGAAAGGAGGTTGACTTATGGAGACTTTTATCTAAGATGACTTAAACGGTTCAGTCACGACATTTCAGCATCTCAGACGTTATATATACAGCAATAAGTAATATCAGACACGACTTTCAAACCTCAATACATGGAATCTGTTGATACACAAACCCCTACATAACTCTTACAGTTATAAAGCTTCAAAACGTGTGTGATTATAAAGTTAAGTTAAAATGATACAACTTTTTATAACAACATGGCTACGTCTCATTTTATTTTCTCTTTCTATTGTATTCAATCAGGTAGGCGGAAAACCATATGGGACACAGCGTTTTAACATCTCAAATGATCAGTTCTCTTATCTGATTTGTATTGACATCATTTTATCTAAACATGACTGAACTATAAAGTGAGTTTATCGGCCATTTGAACTGTCTAAACTAAACTCTGATGGAGATATTTTGAGAGCTTTCAAAACGTACGAGTTTTCGATATAGTGGGCCATGTTAGTAAAGAATGAACCCAGCACATACATGTGCACATGTTTATTTCCACCGTGATATAACAGCCTGCCAAGAAACTGGCAATGCATTTTTAAATCTAACTAAAGTACACACGTCAACCACCATGTTTTGAATACTTAGCTTAAATGAGTTGAAATCAAGTTTACTTTTGTCAATGTGTCTCATTTTATCTAATGGCAATATTATTAATTATCTAAAAATGCTTGTGTGGTTGTTTTAAATGTGTGGAAAAGTGATATAGAACGGTTAATGTATGATGAAACCAGATAATAACATACAGTAACCGTGGGTATAGTAGTTACAGAAAGGGTTTGTTTCTTTAAATAAATATACACTAATTCACAAGCAACGCTATAACTACATTGTGAATGATCATTCAGTATACTATTTGACAAGTTCAATCGTAAATGCCTGATAAAACTGTCCCCTGACCTATGCCAATGACTCACATGTCGTCCCTTTAAACAACACAACAAACTACATTGTTTTATAGTTGTTTGTGGGTACTTACCAATGTACCCGTGTTTAGTAAAGTAAAGAATGTAATATGATCACTGTCATGTCATTATATGTTTATAACATTAAAATAGTTTTATATTCGGTTTGAACTGGTGCTGATTTATTGGATTTGCTTTTTTTACTATATTTATTCATTACAAAACGAGGAAGGAAAATCAGAACACTAAATCACACGTTATATTATACAACTATTCGAGATGTTTAACCAGGTTTACAGAAAACAAGACGTTTTATTACACGTTTGTCAGGTATGTTAAGGTGTTGTTTATATAAACAAAAGGTGTTAATACATATACAGGACGCACAGTTAAAATTGGTTTCATATTCATTCAACTTCAATCAAAATAGTTTACATTTTTGAAAACATGTTCAGTCAAATACGACATAAACAATACGGATGCATCTCTTCCAGGAAAAGAGGGCCCGTAAAGGCACACCTGGCGACATGTGTAATCAACCGTGCGATGAAGAACATAAGCAAGTACAAACATATAACGATAAAACTGCGCGATTTTCAACATGAACAAATTAATGTCTCTGCTATGTGTCCGTCTTGTTTTAAGCCGTTTTTATCATAACTAATTCTGAAAAAATAGCGTGATATTGCTCATGAACTCGGATGTATAAACTACCCGGATAACTGCGAGCTCTACACGCGGTGTTACTGTATTGTACGTGTACGTGCATACTCTACTATGTATTTACTTCATGCTTTAATACTTAATCGCATACTTTTGGGAGAAAAACGTGTGGTTACATTCCTTGACTCACGGCTATTTGAAAGCTTTGCAGTATTTACACCCTGTTTTGTAAACCCATCCTTTTTTACATAAATACAGATAGCGATATACACGTAGAGTCAATTTATCAAGATTAAAATTCAATTAACAGGTATCCCCTTTTGGGCTGTTTATTTATACAATTTGCTTTTTAAAAATAATCAAACTATCTTTAACGTGGAAATTAAAGACAAAAACTTGATCTGACCTAAAAACAAGTAGGTAAAGTACAAACTTAGTACGACTGATTTAAAAAAAAAAGGTCGAAATAGAAAATACGTATCCGACACTAAAAAGGATTAGTACACGAGATATACAGAACCGATTAATGAATGCACACATGTATAAAGATGGCACCGGGGTTCTCATAATTTTGCTCTTTGAAGTTGCCATTTCGTTCTCAATTAATAAATTCATAAAAAAATACTTTAAGGAATTAGGATACACATAATATGATAAATGCTTCTAATGAAGGAATCTGTGTTGAGTTTTGAAGAAGAAAACAACACAACCTTGGTTTACGTACTTTCAAATTGCCGACAATTACTAAAAGTCTTTTAAGATTAACCCGTTAAATACTATTGTTGACGATTTCAGTATATGCTTTTTAGGATATAGGACCACAAGGGCATACTTTCATAAGTACTGTGTGGCTATGAAGTACAGATGACTATGTTATTGTTTGATTTAGAGCGAAAGTCCGTCTTTAACGGATATATGCTTAACTCTTTAGTACTTTATACGTTCAACTTTTTACTAGTGTTGAGTTGCATGCAGTATGTGTGTGCAATTGTAAAGCTCGTTTTGTATAATACGTTTAGTTAAAAAGTGATACGTCAATTGCATAACACGGTCTGCCAGTTGTCCAGATGTTTTTCGCCCAAAAGGTTGCCTAGGGTTTCCTGGTCGGTCCTGGAAACATTAAGGTATCATATAAATGTAGACAAATGTTTACGGGTGTCTTCTCCACGTGTCTAGATACTGCGAGTGGTTATCGTAAGACTTTACAAATATGATTACATCAATTTTTCCATCGTGTTAGATCTTATCAAGAGGCAGATAGTCTACACTGTATTTATTAAACTTGACAAATACCCATTTCTACGACCTCTATGCACATTATATCCGCCCAGTTTTGTTTTTGTTTGCAAACGATGATATCGGCACCGTTCCTCGCAGCTGTCAATAGCAACGTATTAATCCCGCTGCAATCCCGGATTTACGTTGATAGTGCGGTTATCTTTGATTCGTACACCCGGTTAAATGGATTAAATGGCAGAAAACTGCAAACTTATAAAAACGAAGCGCCATATGGAACAGTTTGCTCTCAAGCGTTGACCTTTGAATGCGGTGTGGTACATTGTCATCATTGGTATGAGTTATCATTGACTGTCCGATAAAGCCACCAGTATAAGCTCAACTGTCAACACAAACATTGAAACACATCAGCTGGACCCTAATGCTCGTGAACACAATCTGGCCAGTTAGTTAGTATCCATTTTCTCTCTCGCTTAAAAATGTTGTATAAACAAAATAACGCGCGGCTTAACTTGGTCAATGATTTGACGTGTACAATCTAATAGAAGTTACAACAAATCGGCAACAACCCCTTTATCAACAGACGCAATAACTAAAACCACAACAAAGCTAACAACAACATCACCATCAACAACAACAACAACAACATCAACATCATCATCAACAACAACATCAACATCATCATCATCATCAACAACAACAACTACAGCTACAACAACCTCTTCAGTTACACCCGTCACAACAGTTAATGCCACAACAATTACACCACAACAATAGCAGCAGCATTTCATCAAGAACACTGACTACATCGCGACAACATCACAACAACAACAAATGTCATATCAAGAACAACATAGACCCCCACTGGAACATCCACTCCAACAAAACCAACAGCAAACACATTCCACAACACAACAGCTAGTGTAATTTCAACAACTACAACTCCAACAGCAACACTGCCAACTACAACAACAAACGCCAAAAACAACTACAATACAGCATAAACTCATTGTCGTTATCATTGAGTACGAATCACGGCCACACCTTCGGGATATATTAATTGGAAATAACCTGCAAGAGGTAGACCATTAGGCATGATTGGTTAATGAACGGGCACTACTTGTGTGCATGTACTAGTGTATATTTGATAATCACATTGATTTATTTAAATAGAGTCAATCTTACATTAAATACAGGTGAGCTCTGATTTGTCGACATTCACATGACTAGCCAGTACACTAAATCGTATTGATTGAAACTGTCCAACAATTCAAATGTCAGTAATTCAACTTAACATGACTTTTTAACCGATAAAGTAAAGGTAACACTGAAATATTGAACTGAAATATACTGTTTCTTAATTTACACATGTACTCGTTCAACCCATTACGACGTTTAACCCAAAGAAAAAGGCACCCTCTTTAAGCAGACCAGTTTGTGAGTCTTTTATCATTCATAAGAGGTTCTGGCAAATAGAGACATCGCTTGTTGGTTTGCACATGATTCCTTTTTGCCAATCTATGAAAACTCGTATTTTTAATTTGGTAGATCCAGTGTCCCGTTCGATGTGATTGTGTTGGTTTAACGTCGTTACAGCAGTACCTCTAGTCACATAACGACGAACAGTTCACCTAGCCATATACCTGGGTTTCTTTACCAACACTAACTTCTTCACTCTTGAAACAGCTGTGGAGGGTATTTTTGTCACTTCGAACGTAACCCAGCTAGGGCTCGTGTCTATACATATAGTGTGGTCACTGAACCACCGCGCCCTGTCTGTTACGTGGGAGCAGTGCAATGAGAACATAACAACGACCCTGATTGTGTATTAATAAACTCACATACCATATCAGATCTATATTTTACCTTATATTGTTGATATTTTATGTTGTCTACTATTGCCTGTATTATACATGTGAATGGAGGCACTGAGCTGTTCAACCGTAGTTTACACGATATGTAAAGAAAGCGACATGCAGTAAAGTAGAACCTCACTCTGGATAGTTACTTATATTATGAATATTAATACCTTTACAGTTGCGTGTTTCTAAATATTGATTTGTGTGATTGATTTGGAAAACCTCAGTAAATGTATCGGTGTCAGATCGATACATGTATATGACTTTGAGATAAAGATGTCAGGCAAATCAATTAAAACACAAATCACGTTCAAAACACTGGGCCTGTCAACAAATTGATCAACGTTCAAAACAAAATAACACAAAAACAAAAGAGAAACAGCAATTAGTTAGCAGTGTGTAACCTTTAACATGGACAACGAGACATGTCTCCAACTGTCAAACCGATCACAGGACTAAGTAACGCTGTTAGACAACTGGAAGTGTTCAGTCTCAAATATCTGATGTCAATGTACATGTAGTTGCATACACCCCATAGACTGTGCTTTTGTGACTGATGTACGAATGTTCGGGTAAAACATTGTGTTCCTGGAAGTGGACTTTAACATGCTATGTATTCAGTCTGTTGCATATACAAGTTGCAACTGTTGATACCGTTCTCGACAGTGTCATACTTCAAGTGGATTTCAAGTTGGTACCAGTATCGACAGTGTCATACAATTATTCATGTATACCAGGTGGATTTTCAAACTCGTAACCGTCACTAACACCTGACTCATTTTGGATAAAACTACACCCAGTCTGTCATGATTTGTTTTGTAAGGCCTTTCTGCATGTACCACGGATATGATTCACGCTATGTTTGCAAGTAATCGTTAATCGAATCTGGTAACATTGAACTGAATCATGAACCTGTTGGCTGTGTTTTAGTAGATAACTAATATATATTAAACAATAACCAAACACAGCTAGTACAAGTTAGGTTTCACGCACGTATTGTCTTACATGTACATTAACACTGTTTTCACATTTTTTCTCAAATTAACTTCGATAATAATCAAAAGAAAAGGACGTAGTAAAGACTAAATACAACTAACGAGGGATAGATGTGAGAGGCTCTTCTTCTTGAATACGTTGTATTTAGAACTCTCTCACGTGCAACCTTTCAATTGGTTTCTTGTAAGTCGTGACAATTAGTCAATAAGGGCCGCTGACTCCTGAGTAATGTAACTATAAGCCTACAAGTACTGTTTGCATACACATGTGAAGTGGGCAACTTTAGTTACATAGACCAATACAGATAGTCTTAACGTAGTTTCATTCTGCGTCCTGTAGTTTCTTAACAAAGTTACTACGTTATCATCATTTATGACTTATTGATGATGAGGTAGCTAAATACAACCCCAGTCCAAATATGGCGTATCGATCAATAGATTGGTTCACAGGTGTACACGGTATCTATCCACAACTGGGTATATTGATCTTTGTGATGTGCGGTGGTATATACTCTTAATGTAAGATGTGGAATGTTTGCTTTTTGCTTCAAAATAGAGCGAAGTGGATGTCTGTACGTTGGAAACCACTTCAATGATTTGCATGTGCTATATAGCAACAACAACAGCAACATCATCATTAAAGTCATCATTGTCATCGTCATCATTATCAACAACAGCACCAATTGCATCATCAACATTAACAGCAGCAACATCAACACACTCATCATAAACAACGACACCATCTTGTATTTATTTCAGCCCACAGATAAAGTGACACGCCGACAATGCTAACTTTACATACCACTAAATGTCGATTATATAACCATCATTAAGTTTGCTGTATCTGCTACTAAAACACCACAACACTCAGTAAATGGCGATATTACACCACCACCACCAACAACAACAACAACAGCAACATCAAAAACGCAAAAAAGTAAATCACAACGTACAAGTATGCAGTAGAAGTTTGAAATGGTTGAGTCCCCGAGTCAAGATTTAGAAGAAGATAACATGAAATGGTTGAGATAATGTGTTGACGATGTGGTAATGCACTTATATCCCACCAACCCACTGAAACAAAACTAATGACCAAAGCACATTCAGACAAAACAGCTTTAAATAAAAATACAATCAAAATCACCTTCATGAAAAGAGTGTACTTATTAGCCAGTCCACAGTTTACTTTACTTTCGGTTACTACATATCGGTGGGCTCGCTGTCGCCTGGTTTTATATTTCAGCACATGCCTTTTATTGCTTACATGTTATTCGTTCACATTGTAATGGGTATCATACATGTATGCGCAACCATAATGTACGGGGTTATAAATGAAAGTGTAAACCGTAGATGGTAAAACTGAAAGAAGTTATTTCACCTTCCGGCTGATGTAGAATTTTTTAATCCACATAGATTATCTTTCCTTGAACATTTCTGGACCATTTTTCAGAGGTCATTGTGTGTGCAAAAAGAAGTAGTTTGTGCTAACTTTCACCACATGGGCATATACGACATAACTGTATAGGGTTACTAATGTATTATTTTAGACTGTAACCGGATATTTAAAGTACCAAACCCACATACATGTACATCATACCTAGTTTTGAGATAAGATTACATACATGTATAATTAGATAACCAGTCTCATGTATGATCAAGGCAACGAGATGGTATTTATAAGTTCAATCAATACATACTTTTCCATGATATCTAACTAATTAATTTACATTTACATCAATGTGTTTTACGAATAGGGCGGAGTGATGAGGGGCGGTGAGTCGATAGTAATCAATATCAATTATAATAAAAGAGAATTCTTTGATTAGCATAAAACATAAAGAGTGACTAGACTTATATACACATGTGTAAATGACTCCTAAATACAAATATATAAATACTACATTGTGTCAGCTCAATAATTACAAGATAGTCAATATGGCCCTTTATCGCTCAACTGAGTTAAAGTACAGGTAAGAGTACATGTGCATATTTCTGTCAGGCATATATAACGTCGTTAGTATTTATATCCCGAAACAATTTACACACTTCTTTAATCTATTATAGCACGAAGATCACGGTTTCGTTAGAACTGTGAGTATATATAGAGTGAACAAAGGGAGAGACAATCGAGCTTTGGACAATCCCAGGACATTGACTGTGCATCCAATTTTCCTAAATCTTAAAACTGGTTCATGTCTTGTGGCCATACATATTCACCACGTTTAAACACGATTACTTGTGAACTGTTACATTGGACCGTACGAACCACTGATGAACAATGGACAGCCAACAGCCCTGAAACATCAACACGAACTCTTCATGCTGAGATCGGCTAATGAGAAACTTAACAAAACATTAACTGATATTGGTGATTATATTTTTTGTAGTTTGCATACCTGTCATTGTTATTGAACGACGTCTAAATTATGAATAAACATCTTGAAAATGCACCTTATTATTCAAAATGTGCCTGTCAGCGTTCACTAATTAGATAATAACAGTAACTAAAACCCATATATCACTGTCTGAGTCAAAACTTGATACATGTAGTGAGATTTTTGTTGAAAAGTTGGTCCATGAAATTAGTGAGAAACACAGAAGAGCAAAGAGCAACCAAATACAACGCACGCTTCATTTACATAATGTCGGATGCTGATCAAAAGAAATAACCTTCACGTTATTGTAATGACCTGAAAGTAACACAAAGGGACCCAATGCTTAAACAATGAAACTCCAAGGTGTTCGATCATTGAACTGCAGTCTGTTTAAAGTGCATGTATACACACGAGAGCAGACAAGTAGTTGATCTTCCTTCTGTATAAAGACTCGCTAAATGTGAAGCGAGCTTTTAAAATAACCAGTCGGAATGTCCGTTTTGTCGGAAAAACAGTAACATGTGTTCCTTTTTTGTTTTACACTGAATGTGATTGGTCATTATGAAAAGTTGGAATAAGAAGTTGGTTTATAAAGGTTGTTTAACGAACAGTGGCCCTGAACAGTTTACTCTATGTTACAATTGCCCATCGCTCTGTAGGCATGGTGATGTTGTCTGGTGTCTCGGGATTCTTTTGGTTTAAACATTTTTATTTTAAGACAAGCTTTACAATATTACAAGTTGGTTGTAATTAGTTAAACATGATTATGAATTGAGATGCAGCGTTAAAAATGAAACACAAAAGAAAAGAAAACCATATTTGTTGGGAGAACACGTGGACAAAGAATGGTGGAAAGTGCCTAGTTGTCAAAGCGTTTTGTGGATTTGATATATTTTCACACGTTTTTAAAGATTAAGGTATTGGTTTCAAGTGAAAGATCTGTATGATCATACAGCAATAAATTGGTAGAACATTGGGTATTTGGAGGCAATAACGGGGCCATTGAAGCTAATAGAATGTCTCTTTGGACGGTAAAACGTTGACATTGTAGTAAATGGTGAGTGTTATTTTCTACTAGGCCACATTGGCAAGTTGAGAGTCTACACTGTTTTGGGAGAAAATATGAGCTTTCAGACAGCTACTTTCCATACGAAACGAGTGTGTAAAACGAGTGGTTCAGTAGCATACGTTTAAAAATGTCAAGTGATTTGTGCGTTCCTCAAGGATTCAGACAATTCGTTCCAAAATCTTAGCGTGGATGGAAAATATGAGTTGTAAAACATATTCGTCCTTGCATGAAAATTACGCTGATGTGAAGAGTTACGTATAACGAGCATAACGAGCATTATTATTTTCTGGTAACAAACTGTACAGGTAGCTGGGGGCCAGAATAATTTATGAATGTTACGCCTATTACCCAGGGTTTGCCAGCCAGTGTTAGTATATAGATTTTCTATAGAAGTGAGTTTGGTAGTTCCGGTGACAATTCTTGCTGCTCCGTTTTGGATTTTATCAAGTTCATTATGTTCAAAATTGGTTA
>ENA-OREC01000698-OREC01000698.1-marine-metagenome-genome-assembly--contig:-NODE-698-length-14388-cov-11.406191_pt1 | contig 14388 bp, 6 predicted proteins | sample MGYA00248626_ERZ508543 | MGnify/ENA primary metagenome ERZ508543 (study PRJEB26211, sample SAMN05518279) | marine metagenome | isolation source: Puget Sound, Washington, USA | host: Bankia setacea... | reverse complement strand
TAAAACGGATGCATTTCTGTGCCATATCTTTGAAAGCACAAACGGGATTAAAATGAAACTTTGTTTATAGATAGATGGCAGTGAGGGGAAGTGCAACGCACATGAACCATAATCATATCCTGTATATTGACAGAGTTATCTCCCCATAACCATTTATTTTTCATAATGGTTGCTTGTCCAGGTCATATCTTGGAAAGTACAAAAGGGATTGAAATTAAACTTGATACATACATAGATATAAATGAGAGGAAGTGCAGAAGACAAGAACCATAATCCTATCATTTTACATTTTACTGAAGTTATCTCTCTTTAATTCTGTTCATAAAAGATTCTTTGTCATGCTTTGGTGTACAAGTAGTGTTTGATTACAAGTTTTGCGTTTTATAGACAATAGGCATTTGGGGAGCATTCTTCGCTTCCAGCAAATTCCTTGTTTAAAAGGTCAGAATACACGTTACTTGTTAAATCAAGTTAAATTATATCATGTATGCACCCGTTTATCATGTACATGTGCTGAGACTTGTCTTAAACTATATTTGGTTATATTGTTTTCTTAGGAATATACATTGTAGATAGAGGAAACAAGTGACATATAGTTTGTTCTTATACTGAAATATATGATTGTATTATCATTAATTTTACATAACATTATTCCATATTTTATTTAAGAAATAAATCATCTGTAACCATATTTTATTGTAGAATAAAACACGGCTCATTTACTGCTTTTTGTATAAGAGAAAAAATCACAACATATATTACAAACATGAACCTGTTAACATAGTCTATTAATTGTGTGTTTTAATTATGTTTAAATATTAGTAATGTCAGCATACAATTGTTTCTTAGCCTCCCTATATCTAAACAAGCTTTACTACAATATTCTTTATTTCAAGCTTTATGTTCAGTGTATATAGTCACTAAAACTACAAAGTATACATTCATACTGTTGGTTCATTGGTTTGAAGTTGCTTATTATATGTATGCCTGAGTTTTCATAATTTTAAGTTGTCATAGTAAAACTCAGCTTAGAAGCATGTGAGGGCCTTATGGAAGATACTTCCTTGTTAAATATCGTCAAAACAAAAACAAACCAAATAACGGGTGACTTATGAAACAACTACAGTTTGATAATTGTACATAGTTAAGTGAACTTTAAACTTGATTATAAATGAAACATCTTCAGGGATTTTGCTTGATAACATGTATAGATATAAAAACAAAATGCTGCTCCATAAAGGGCTAAATCTTTGTACACTACTGCTGTTATGATATGCTCTATATTAAAATGCATGCAATGTGTGTGAGTATGAAGTAAATTGGTTGGCTAATGAGTTATTAGAGGAAAACGAAACTTGAACGCAAATTGTTAACAACGTCGGACGCCCGCCCGGACAGTTTCACCAATCTATAAGTCGAAATTTTCTTCGAAAAATACGGCAAAAAGTATTTTTAAGAAATGAGCATACATATACTATAATGAACGCTTCTTATGAAGGAATCTGTGTTGAGTTTGAAAGAAGACCCCCCCAGCTCAACATAATAATTATAAGTATCTGAAGTTCTCAAAGTCACAGTCCCAGACCTTCTCATCGATAGACGTCAACATTCAAACATATTGAATTAAATGTCAATCTATTTTTAATGACACTGATGATTCATTTATTTCATGCTGACCACATATATCTAATGTTTTTTCGACATTTTTGAAATAATACAAAATATACAAACGACAAACAATTGCCATCATATACACAAGGTATCCCACTTAGAGCACCATGAAATGAATTTAATTTGTCCTCGCCATTTAAACAGCATGCTTTGCTTTTTCACACGTTTTAAAATTGATGTTAGAGTAGCCTCCCTTGTATATAAAAGAGTAAAATATAAGCGAGAAAAATAAAATATGTATACATGTGTATTACACAAAGTGAAAGAGTGTGTGAGTAGGGTTCAATTAAGAGAGATTAATTATTATATTTGTTACATTTTCCTTAAGTAAATACTCATACATGTCTCATAATATTATAAATGTGTTTTTGGTTTGTTTTCAAAATTCCATTTTCCTCCATACATTGTATTTTGTATTTAATTTCGTTTTGCATTGTTCCTCAATCTACAATTACTATGTATTGTTTACATGTACATGCTCTTCATTTATTGGAGGAATAAAACTAAAAGTATGTGTATAAATATGTATACTCATGGGCAATGTATAATGAAATAAAAACCTCCGGGGAGGGCCGTAATTAAGTTTAGGAACTTGTTGCCCAACCCTCTTTTTACCATGATTTGATATGTTATACCGGTAACTTAAACTGTTTGTCTAATGTATATATGGGAAATAAAATATGTTTAAACTAAATAAAAACTAAACTATAAGAACTTTGTGATTATGAAGTACAGATGAATACATATTTGTTTGATTAATCCAAGATATGCGTCCGGACAGAAAAGCGTGACGGAAGGACGGAGTGAAAGACTTCAGATGGATGGACAATGCCAAAACAATATCCCCCCCGAAAATCTTTTAGCGGAGGATAATAAAACATAAGAGACTTATCTTATTTGGCATGATTATGTGAATGCATCCAACAAATCAAAACATTCATAGAGTACATATATTTACACAAGTTTATTTAACCTAAAACACATAAATTTAGTCAACACAAAAAATGGTAACACAAGTAGTAAGTAGTTGCATTTATTTATCTATTCATTTTCTTAGTACATGTTAAACAATTACATTTTAGATAAATTAGAACTACAAGTCTACATGAAAAGAATGCTTTGACAAATTATATCTTAAATATCATGTGTGTGGTTGATGCCTTTAAATAATACTGATAAATCTGTACCCAACCCGTTAATATGAATGCTACCAACAAGGGCAAGAAAAGTATTTTAAAAACTCTACAGTAGTCCAAACCAAGTAACCCATGGCCACTCAAAAGATGTGCGACTATAAAAAAAAAACGTATAACATTCAAAATATCAAAATTACAAGACAGTTAACCGTATGTTTCACAATTTCACAGCTTTAAAAACACACAAACCAATTAACCATACTATTAAATATACAAATTGTAGAAGAGCTTTCTTAATTAGACAATACTAACAAACAGTTACAATACATCCAGACCTATTTACAAAGTTTAAAAAAGTGTATAATAAAAACTAGATAAAAGAAATGACTTAAAACACAAGTCTTGAATACAAAGGAAATAATTGTAAAATAGACACAGGGGACTAGAATATTGAATGTCTTTATAAAATATGTATATTGGAGTTAGAGATTCAGTGCTAGAACGGCCAGAACTGGTTTCAGAAAATTAAATTGAACACAATAGTAGATGGCAAATAGTTGAAATCAAATAACCTCCGCTATTAGAAATAACCTCTGACAAAGGAGAACAGCTTGATTGGTGAAAGGGAAGCGGATTCTCAGTGCTGTTTAATAAAGAAGCTTCGTATTCACAACTCGATTTATACATGACAAAAGAAAACTGGTATCTTGCAGGTTTAAGTGAAAGGATTCTAACTGTATTGAAATAAAAATGCATAGAGAATCCATTGCATTCGACCCTCAAACTGTTTTACAAGACTAACATAGTTCGATTTCTTCCTGCTGGTTTGAGGTCGAGTTTGTAATAACACTGGCAAGAAAATATGGCTTCTTTAATTTAAAACCCCCAAGTAATACTGTAAAATCATTTAACTCTTTTTGTGGAAATACCGTTTCTAAGTTTTCCAGTTCTATATAGGTCATTTTTGCTGGCACTTTTCATAGATTCCAGAATATATGCAAATGACCATATCTTAACACTTGATTAGTCGACATTAACAGTTTGGCTGACCAATAAAAATAAACATCCTTCAAATAAAAATGCTTACACGATACATTAAAAACAAGTACATTTGGAAATCATCGTCAGGAATTTGCTTGTGGCACTTAAACAATGAAAGATCAAACAATTGAAATTTAAGAGAAAAACAACAACACAGGATCAATCCCAACAAAATAAAAGAAATATGTAAAAGTTACGGAGAAGTAACTTTACAAACCTCTAAAACCTATTCTCCAACACTGGATACTACTATCACTACAGTAACTATAGCATGGAAACATTAACCTGAAGCGTAACCATGAATTGTTACTAATATACTGATTTCTAATAACATTATAACACAATAATCAAAACCAACAAACTGATATTTTGCAATTTGTTTTATGCTTTCCAGTGGTTTATAGAGATGTAACAATGGAATTAAGATTGGTATTTTTACTGTTTCAAAAATATGTAGTTCTTCTGACCAACAGGGTCAGGTCAATGTTCCAGTGCTATATTATTTATATTTCAATAACAACTCAATCACTAATCAATCAAACTGAGGCTACAATGTACGTGTGAGATAATATCCTTATCTGTAATCTTAAGCACCATTTTACATTGGAATATATCCTACAGAGTAGTTCAGCTAAAAAGACTACCCTTAGAAGCGACAAATAGTGGTCTTCATAGGAGATTGGTCTAACTACATGTCGTAAGACCTAATTACATAGATGCTGGGCGGGACCAAACATGTGGTCTTACTAATTCAATATTGAGTGTAAATCGGTCTTAGTAGTGAGAAACAATTTCATTGAAATTCGCTGGACGAGACCAAATGTGTGTGGTCTTAAAAGAGAAACGGTTTTAATAGCGAGTGGTACTAATTCCTCATTTTTAAAACTCATTGATATTGCAAACATTTTTAAAAGTTAGATAAATGTAATTACAAACAAAATACACAAAACAGACAGTTTGAAGCTGAATGCTAGAGATGTAACTAATTAACTATGGTTGTAAACTATCCAAATATGTGTAGAAGCATTACAGAATATCTATCAATTATTGTAACACTTTCAAACACTTACTTACTTACTTACACATAACAAGACAATCTGACCAAATGTACAATTAACAAAGGTAGATAAAACATTCTCAAACTGAACACCACTAGGAATTCAATAATCAGCTGAATTAAACTGTTGTTGAAAGTATTTGGGTTGAAAAACTTGAGGGTTCTATAAGCTATTGAACAAAGGATCTGGTAAAACACTTCTGTACTCATCCCGTCAGTGTGTATGTCGAAGGTTTGGTATATACAGTGCTTCAAACCTCAGCTGGGGACAATCATTTAGTCATTCACAGCAACCATCACTACCACTACAGCGACGAGAGTTACACTTAACACATAGAACTTATGACCAAGACAAAAGCGAGAAGCACCAGGAGAGTAGAGTGTTTTACTTCTTTTTTGGTGTAAATCCTAGCGCCACACTGTTGATACAATAACGATTGCCTGTTGGCTGTGGACCGTCATCAAACACATGGCCGAGGTGGGAATCACACTGAAAACAGTAACATAAGAAAACACATTATCATAACCGTAGATGTGTAACATTCTCAGTTATCACAAAATACAAAATAACAATTTTTTATAGATATATGATTTATATCAATACAAATGTTACATGATTTATATTAATACAGCTGGTCACCAAACAATTTCACAACTATACCTTTCTGCAGATGACCTCTGTTCTGAATGTACTTCTATCTATACTGTTTTCTGGACGTTCTATCACATTAGACAAACCATTCTCTGCTTCATACGGGCTTGTAAATGATGGCCAACCACTGCCAGAGTCATATTTTGTGTCAGAACTGAAAAAAATACATTATTCATAAAATGTTACCCTCTGACTCAGTAGTACGTAGTGATCTTGCAGATAGATAACATGTGAGAAAGACATTTCTAAGAGAATTATTTAAAGATGTTTTCGGCATTTTTTTATTTTTGATAAGATTATTTTTATATTTACATATATTGCAGGAAATGTAATGCTGAATTCAATAAGCTAATAAAAACAGAAGGTCACGGTGCTCGATTTTTCGAAAAATGATGTTAAACACACCGACCTTTGCCAACAATTTTGACTTTAATTGGATATTTTCATATTCTCACTTATCAAGTCCTTAACAAAACACTAAAACTGCTAGGTCTGTAAGTGTTGTGCATTAATAGGATGTCATTGCACAAAAAGTTCACACAAAAATGTGCTAAACTAATTGATTAAAACAAATATCGACTGTTTTGTTGTCTAAGTGTTCGTGATTTCGAGACAAAATATTGATCAAAGGTGTACATCGATAGAAAGTTGATTTTTTCCTTATGAAGAAATGTATAGATATTGTTTATCTAAAAAAGCAATCCCTGGGTTTTGAGATTAAGGAACACCTGTGCAATAGGATGCGCAAAGAAAACTACTGAAAACGTCTTTAAAAATCAATTAATCCACTAATCAGTTACTATGGCAAGTATTTTTTTCTTTTAGAATATATTTATAATTTTAACACTTGAATTGAACTTTATAAAATGTTTTTAGAATAGACTTTCAGGAATCTATGTAAATTCTTACAATGTGTATACATGTTCCAAAAATATAGTTATCGCCAAATTTCATAGTCTCATTTTGACTTTAATTTTTCTGTAATGAATGCTATATGGGTTAACCACCTGGGTAAATGTTCACAGTCCTAATCTGTTATGTCTGAACCTTTGCAACTGACCGCTCAGTTTTACCAGCTTGATCTTCATCTAAACCTTTACTAATACTTGGTTGTTAAGCTTGTGAATACACTGTTTTAAGCAGGTATCAAATGTATTATGTAAGTTTTATAAATTATCACACCCAGTCACTTAAAGTGTTCTATCTGCTTCTTTATTCTATAGCACTTAGAACCCTTTTGCTTTCACCCCTCCAATAATTTTCAACCTCGAGCCAAAACAAAGGAAAGAAAAGTTCTGACGTCTGAGCTATAGTCTAGCGGTCACTCACCAGACTTTGGTAGGTTTACTGACCTAAACAATTCCACTCCACAGCAGATGCAGGCGTAGGTTCCTTTCTCGTAGTGACTGTTGTATGTTCCACTGAAGGGCTGGAGAAAAAAAAGCACAAAACAATCTCATCAACTACAAAACATTCCATATATTTGTACAGAGCTTTAACCAAATTTCATGATCTCTGGGTACCATTTTCTTACAAAAAACTTTAAATTATGGAACTTTTTCTTTCTCAAAACAGCTTTTAATTCAAGTATCTGATTGGCTTATCTTAGCACTCATTTCTAAACCATTGTTTAAAGGAATCATAATATTGATTTCAAATTCTGAAATATTTGCATATTATTTCAACCAACATGGCTGCAGGTCATCAACACTCTATTGTACATTTAATTCATACAATGACCTTTAAACACTGTGTCATTCAACTTTTATAGATTTGTAGAAAATAATGACATCGGAATTTGTATATTAGTGCAAGTAGGTTAATATGGATTTCAAACTTGAATATGAATATTGATATAAAAAAAGTCTAGTGTTCAACAGTAAAACTTAAAAAATGTCTAAAATCATGTGTCAATTTTTATGTATTTGTCTCAATGAATAACCATCAAAGAAAGCATCGACCAATATATACAGTGATATCATCCTTCGGGTTTATCAAAGAAAAAAATGTGCTCAGTACAATACCATAAAACTGGAACTGTGAGTCAAATCACAAAGGATACCCACATCCCACATATATAATACTCTCCCTTTAATTATCTGCCTTGATATCTGTTGGACTACAACTGTGTAAAATTTCATCATTCATGTTCATCCATTTAGGAGGAGTTACACTGAGGAGAAATACGGACAGACAGACTTACGGACGGACTTACAGACAGACAGACAGACAGACAGACAGACAGACAGACAGACAGACAGACAGACAGACAGACAGACAGATAGACAGACAGACAGACAGACAGACAGGGTAATTCCTATATAACCCTAATAAAAAAATAAAACCAAACTTCATTAATGACGGGTGAACATGTAAAACTCTTTGTCATCAGACAAAGTGTGGTTGAATAGTTTACCGGTTCTGTACACTGTTCTCTGCAGACAGAAAACTGTTCAGGTGTCAGACGCTCCTCCCATTCTGCCTTTGTTAAATTCCTCAAGTCCTGGTGGCTCACTGGCTTTGAATAATCTGAAGAAATAAGATGTTGGATTTAATGTACCTTTGAAATGACAAACATCCATAGGTCTCTTAGTCAAACTATTTATGTCTCAAGTAACTTCATGTTAATTATGAATATTAACATTTGTTTTTGAGTTCCATAAGGCCACTTAATCCCGAATCAATGAATTTTTACCAGCCTTTTTTTAATTATTTATTTTTTAGACCAAACTCCTTTTCTCTGAAGTCTTAATTAAATCATAGTGTTGCCACCAAGCATTAGTTCAGTAATTTATGCTCAAAACATATTTTTAACTATCCATATACATGTATATACATTATAAACAAGAAACCACTATAGAAAGTATGGTCACTTGTAACCTTCAGATTGTTTGGCAGCCAAGGTCAAAGGTCACCCGGCCAACATGATCTCATTTCAGAGGTCTTATCAATGTGTACATATGAATAAATCAGAACTTGTATTAAGTTTCAAACTCCATTAATTACAGGCTAGTTAACTTTTGTTTGTTATTATAGCGTATGATATATAATTGGTTCAGCAAATATGAAAAAAATCTCCAGTCTTGTAACTAAAATATACACTAGTAGATCTAGGCCTATATTATATAGTATATACATTTGTTTTCTCTTCCTGTTTTAGTTTCTACAATATTGGCACAACATTTGTTTCACTGACATTTTAGCCGAGATAAACAAGTTAGTTAACCCAATTCTTGTCTCACAGTACAACATGTTTACAAACACACTGGCGTAGCTAGGCAATCTGAAAGTTGTGGGCCCGTTGGGCGACGGGGGGCTGGGGGGAAAATGAAAAAGGTACAAAATGACGCATTTTACAGCACGAACACACAACCTTGTTAAGTTTTACCTCGTTCTTATAACATTGTTTTTGTCCAATCAAGTTGTATATTTTGACGAAGAATAAACAAGATCAAAGCGATCGTAGTTTCAAAAATAAGGTATTAACATGACTATCATTATGCGTTAAAGAACAGTACCATGTTCTGGGTTGTTTCAAACAATGATCTTACATCAAAACACAATTACTAAATGATCAAATCAGAAGTACGTGATGTATAGCTACCAGGGGCAGTGTCTCTAAAGTATGAATTCTAACAGTATAGTTGAAACAATTTGGAAATGCAGAGAACATTTTGAAAACAATGTCTGTTAAGCATACATTCTGACGGAATTTAAAACAATCTGGAATAGCAGACAAAATTGCCTTTAAACATGCACTCTAACAATGTTTGAAACGATTTGCAACTGCAGAAAACTTTTTGAAAACAATGTCTCTAAATAATGCATTCTGACTTTAAAACGATTTGAAACTTTATTGTCAAGACTTGTGCGTGCTCACCCCTCAACCCATTGGCCTTCATTTTTGTTTGCATTTATGGATAAAAACAATAATTTGACTTTCTAGAAAAAGTTGTAGACCCAGGCCTACACGTAGCTACGCCAGTGAAACACATAATGAGTCAACCTTACACTATTTGTACTGGATGCCATACATCATGTATCATACATGTAGATTATTATTCTTCTAAAGTTTTACAATTCACATTTATCATTCACACTCTCTAGGTACTCAAACTGTAAGTCAAACTGATGATTGTATACAGGTGCTGTGGAGTTCACAACTAGTATACCCGATCATAGCAGATCCATTTGCATACGTTTTCCCAACAATGTATCTACGTTAGACCAAAATTGTTCGTTTCAATCGTAAGCTTTTTGTCCTCATTTCTTCCGTTTCTTTATAACCGATTATAACGAAGTGGATATCCGCAGTCGAGTTAATTAGTTTATTGACAGCTGATTGCATCCAAATAAAACAGTAACAACTTACATCGTTTGGCTGCTGCAATACATCTTGGCACCTCAATCCTTTCTGCAGAACATAAACTTGTGATTGTACATCTAACCGTACGTGAAGTTGCTAAACGTCGAAAGTTTGTCAACAACGACATGTTTCCCCTCTAATGTATTCTCCTGTCTTTAAATATGCACGAGAAAACAGGCCAGTGGCGTCAGGGAATATCCCCGAAGTTGAACGTTAATAGGTCAAAGGTTAAGCAACAATAACAACAAAAATGGCGGAGGAAACGGAGATTTACCAGAAAAGTGATTTACCGAATCAAGCATTTCCAGTCCTTGAAGACATAAGACGACAAGGCAAGCTATGTGACGTTACTCTAAAGGTAAATGTGCATTAGAGGTCCAGTCGATTAACTCGAAATCAAACCAGGAAGTTGATTTTTTACTTCAAATGTTGTATTATCCGGATAAACAATATTTCGGATAAAATAAATGTTGCTATTGAAATTGGTGCATTTACTTAGACATATCGCGAAACACATAAACAGTTACGTCATTGTCAGCTTTAACTTTAGAACAGACAAAATAACCAAACGAACAGGAGAGTTGAAATATCCACTAATTCTGAATCCTATTCTTCAGGACACAATGTTTGCTTCCTACCCACCATCTGTGGGTGCAACAAATTCCCTTCATTTACTATATGTGAAGTCAGCCCTGTCAGACGACGCCTTCGGGGCCCAACTGACTTAATTTTTATCTAAATTCTAACTTCCTGTTATCTGTTTATCACTGTTTCCCCTCACTCCTTGACACTAGCATTGTATTCTGGCTGGCAGTTATCTTCAATCAGTGAAGGTTGCTGATTACAGGCAGAAAAATAGTCTTTAAGATATCCACATCTAATATTTTGTGCAACTCTTTAACATCAGGGATAACTAAAACTGGTAAAGCTTTAGTCATGGATTCAGCTATTACATATTGAATAAACACCTGTAGACTCACATGGGGATGTCATTTATTCTATACTGATTTAGTAAATGCATTTCCACCCCTACTTTGTCGGCTTTACCTCTTAAATTCATCTTAAACACCTTTCATTGAATGTACGTGACGTGGGTGCTGAGATATTGTTTTAAACAGGAAGAAGGCCATGATACTTTTCATTGTGATATTTACAGCACTTACAATGTTGTAATGTTGTGTTTGGTGTGTCTAATATCTGAAATTTCAGCTTGGGGACCAAAAGTTCCGGGCGCACAGAATCATCCTGGCTGCCAGTATTCCATATTTCCATGCAATGTTTACACATGATATGGTCGAGTCAAAGCAAGATGAGATTGCCATGCAGGGAATTGATCCAAAGTAAGGGAGCTAAATTATTTGTCAATTTATTAGCAAACAGTCCACCTTCTTTCAGAGTCTCGAAAGACAGTCAGCTTTTACTTGTCTGAATATCTTCTAATTTGTCCATTGTAAATACTCCAATATTTTTACTAGACTGACTCTTCTTATTTTACCAGTCATAGCGCAAGGAATGGTGTCTTTCACAAAATCTTCTCTTTTGTTTAAAAGTCTTTACAACAAATCATGTTTGGTATGAAGCAAACAACAACATGTAAACATAAATCTGTGTATTTCATGACAAATTTATACATTTTGAACTAAACTTTGGGTTTTGTACTAAATTAATAGCCACTAAACAAACTGCATGTATAACAGCTATGCATCACTGATGGTCCATTCTTTTTCCACTCAGTGCTCTAGAGTCCCTGGTCAACTTTGCATACAATGGTCGTGTGGAAATAGATACAAACAATGTACAAAGTCTTCTAGTTGCTGCCAGCTTCTTACATCTACAGTCAGTCAAAGATGCTTGTTGCAACTTTCTACAGAAAAGGTAAAACACCTCCAGATAAATACAGACTCGCTCTTGAGGCACGAACTGCTAGTTCTGACAAGTGGAATATTTGTTATCTGTAATTTGTAATGCAATTTTCTGAATTACAATACCCTACTATGAGCAGGACTAGTGATGGTTTTCAGAATATTCGAGCCCTGGGTAGAAATCAGAAAGTGTGCAACAAGTTTGAATTTCTACCTACCTGGTTGTCTGTGTATTCTAATGTCACATAAATAGTTATGACATAAATAGTGTGAGCTTACATTTTAAGAGGGTCTTGTAACAAAAATTGGAAAACACCAAAATTTCTTAAAACTGATTAATATTTAAAACCTGACTGTTACAAACAGAAAATGGTATGCTTAAGTTTTTAACAGACTGGTTTACATTTTGGCAAAAGTTATAGCGTATGTACAGAAAAATGATGAAACGTCCACTGAAACAGCAGAACACTCCTCCAAAGAAGAAGAAAAAGTATGAATGAAAGTTCAACTCAGCACGGTTATTCATATGATAAACTGGATACTTGTAATGATTATAGATCAAATTATGTATTGATAAGTGTGGCATATGTAGCTGTTGATTTATGTGCTTTGATTAAATTAACACTTCATATATCAACATGCTAGAGTAATAAAACTATGTGACTAGTGAACTATCTATTGTTAAGTTTATATCTAAATGAAATAAATGTATCAGTTAACTTAAAAACTGTTGTTAAATTCTTGTTGAAAACGTTTCACATGCGATGATCCCCCAAAAATCCCCCTCTTTTTGACCTAATCTCCCTCTTTTTCAACACCAATCACCCACTTTGGCTCTAGGAAAAGTGCACCTGTATGTGCTTTTGTACAAAATGACTTTACATGAGGAAGGCATCTTATTTTGATATGGAATTTGATATCATACACAGCAAAACCCAAACCTTTTGAAGCTGATTTCCATTGTAAAGTAAAAACTCTAAAACATAAAACATGATTCAGATTATTCTAGATGGATCCACAACTAACAGAGCTATGCTTTTCCACATGAGTTAAGTTCAAGGTTAATTATTGCTTGTGCTTCTTGTATTGTAGATTACATCCCCAGAATTGTCTTGGTGTGAGATGCTTTGCCGACCAGTACATGTGCCCTACTCTAGTGGATAACTGCAATAAATATCTACAGAAACATTTCAAAGAGGTGTTGAAAACAGACGAGTTCCTTAGTCTACCTATAGCTGATACGTTAGAGATACTGGGTAGGGATGAACTGAATGTCAGCACAGAAGAACAGGTAAACACACACAACTAATATCTTCTCTTTCACTTGTTGTATAACAGGATGGAATTTTCACAAATTATTTGAAGGATAGACTGGTTTTTATGTGTGAGACATTAAAGGAACCAGGGCTTGAATGTCTTACCATACTAGTGATTTGTTTCGGAAGCAGGACAAGAGGAAATATATAAAAATTATATATAGAAAATACCACTTTTCTCATTTTTACACCAAGGCCTTCTCTGTAATAAGCAGGGATATATTGTGTAATTATACATTGTGTAAAACTGACACAACATGATCAGTGGCATTATCTAGCATCATTGAGACATTGTGTAATGTGTTTAACTTATTTATTGCACCAACAATCAAAAAATCTCCACATGTCCTGCTCTTCGTAGGGTATGGTAAAACAAAATTAAAGAACCATTACAGATATAAGCATTTCCACTTGTGACTTGAAAGAGCTCATAAACACTGACTACCATTATCATTTTGTACATGTTCTGATTGGCAGGTATTTGAGGCAGCATTGGCTTGGGTAAAGAGGGAGGAGTTTGTCCGTCAAGAGTTTCTCCCTGATTTGATGGTGAAAGTGAGGCTGCCCCTTCTGACCCCACAGTTCCTCAGTGATAGGGTTGCGTCAGAAGAACTGGTCAAATCTTCACATAAATGCAGGTAGGCACAGTAATAGAGAATAAACTATGGGGAACCAGTTTTAAGGCAGTCATAAGGTCTAGAGATTGATGTCAAGAATACATAAATCTTGGTGCTCTGTGACCTGTGAAATTAGCTTGTTGTCACTTCATATATAAACTTGATTTATACTTTCACTAAAAAAATATTGACTTTTTGTGAAAAATCCATATACCGGTTGTAGTACAAGAGCTAAAACTATGGCTTGTTGGGCCAAGCACAGTATACATAGCGTGCCTCATCAAACATCCAAATCTGATACTATGAAATGTGCTTGGGGAATGTGTCGTCAGGTTGCTATACATTGAGAAAAAATTACGAAATTACAAAATTGCAAGACAGTTAACCCTATTATTATGAAAAAAGCAAACAAATTGTGTGTCATGTGCAACGTTTGTAATGATTTGTATTGCAGAGATTTGCTGGATGTTGCCCGTGACTACCACCTGATGCCTGAGAGACGACCATTGTTACAGACGTTCAAGGCCAGGCCACGATGTTGTACTGATATACCTGGTCTTGTCTACGCTGTAGGTGGTCTCACTTCATCAGGTAAGAATAAAGGGTCCCTTACAATCAGTCCCTTTGTCATAGATAGCCGTAAGAATAAAGGGTCCCTTACAATCAGTCC
>ENA-OREC01000697-OREC01000697.1-marine-metagenome-genome-assembly--contig:-NODE-697-length-14396-cov-13.257071_pt1 | contig 14396 bp, 7 predicted proteins | sample MGYA00248626_ERZ508543 | MGnify/ENA primary metagenome ERZ508543 (study PRJEB26211, sample SAMN05518279) | marine metagenome | isolation source: Puget Sound, Washington, USA | host: Bankia setacea... | reverse complement strand
TTTTTTTTTAGATATTAGTAACTTTACTTTCATATTGATGCCAACTTTACTTCGAGAATTGTTATGTACCTATTTTCTTGTTGAAATTTATGATAATTAAATGGTAAAGTGGAAAAGATTCTGATGCTTCCATGTTTTTTTGTACAATAGCCTGAACCTTATGTATATATCGATATTGAAATGTGTAGCTGAGCTGACAATGGTGACAGTTAATTTGTACAACCAAGACATGCCCAACATCAAGGGGTCTACAATCCCCCGCACAACTCCAGTGACTCTCCCTCTAGGTAAGGATAGAAAACAAGTGGAAAGAAGTTGTAAAGGCATGGACACAAGACAGAGCCAAAGAGAGCTGATGAGATTTATCTTCAAATAAATGACATGCTGTATTCAAAATTGAGGTATTTGATGATAAGCAAGCAGAGAGAGAAAAGGATACAACTATATTTTAGGGTTACTTTTTAAAATCGGACTTCATAGATTGTAGCCAAGATCTATTACCTGGGTGCACTTGTATTAGTTTACGATCACTCCATATTGTTTGTGTTTAACATTTAACACCGTAACGGGTTTAAAATAGAACTTGTTTTGGACATCTACAAAGCTGTCTTGGCTTCAAGGTTACACTGTCCATTATATTGTATAATCATACCTGGGCTCAAGCAGCTGGGGCCCGTTTTATAAACATAGCTTACATACAATATTACTGTAACTTATCAATTGAGCTAGAGTACCTAAGATTTACCGTTTCATAAACATTCTCTTAACTTATACATTGCAAATATTTCATGTAAATCTGCAAGAGCTCTACCCTCTCTCTTAACTACTTACAATATTGTAAATGTCATTGCTACCGCCCTCTGCGACTGTTAAAATTCTAGAAATGATAAACATATGTGTTCAAAGGGTGACACTGTAAATACAGTGAAATTTCACATATATATATGTTTTGACTATTGGTAATTATTAACCCGATATGATTTCTTGTTTTGGCGGCCATGTTGTGTACTTTGTTGTGTGGTTATAGCAAGTGCACAGTGTATCGCGCCATATACTTTAAGCCTGTGGGCCCACCTTTTCTCTCCCCTGCACTAATCATAATTGTAGCTTAGTTACAAGGACGTTCATGAAACGGTCTGAACATTTATTAAAATTCACTAATTTACGACACTACAAAAGTGTAACTATAGGATCTTTATGAAACGAGCCGTGAACATTTGTTAAGTTAAGATATGCTCTTTTTATTATTTAATCCCGTAGATCTTCAATAATCTGTAATATAGTGAACTGACTGTTACCCATACTCCTTCATTTGGGATATGCCACTACCAGGCCTGTGTAGGGTCTCTGCTAGCAGGAGCACAGTATTAAACAAACATACAACAGTTGGAAATAATAACATTACTCATTCCAAATAGTAGTCTGAGGTTACATTAACTAGCTATCAACATTGTCACCTAACTATTCGGGGAACTACAATATTACAAGTTTTGTCTTTCACCATCCATTCTACTGGTTTGTAACGTCGTTTCTGGTTGGTTATCACTAGGCCGGTAGTCTGTGACATTTGAATAACAGCTTATAATCAATTTGAAATTAAATGAAGTCACACATTGCACAAATCACTGAGCCACGTAAACAGTCAAAAACAACCAATATAAATTTGATGTGCAATTTAATAATGAAAATAATCATGCTTTCACAGTTTCACACGTGTGTCTGTTTCACATGCGTGTAACAAGTAAAACAATACAAGGCAATATGAATGAAAATTACTTTTATTTCTAACAGTTTATACAAATCATCTACAAAGCGAATGCAGAGTTTATACAAGTACAATGCGTTCAGTATTTATACTTGGCAGCATTTTCAAGCAATTTTTATTTTAACTCATAATTGTTTGCCTAATTTTCTTGGTAAAAGCAGCAAACCTAAACTTTGGCAGTAAAAGTAAAACATTCTAACAACCTAACTAGTTCAAAGCTCTTTAAACATTTTACTTAAAATCCAAAAAATGTGCAGTACTTAAAAGTCCTAATACATGGAGACAATTACATATATGTAGTCAAGGGAGGTAATACTGTTTCTCTTCTATAAGATGGAGTAAAGAGATAAGGAAGAGTGAGTACAATAAAGATACATGTACAATGGTACAACATCAAGTTTTGATTCCACAAGTGCATAGGTTTCATTCTTACATCATAAAATTTAAATATGCAGCAATTGCTCCCCTTTGAATACTGTAGCTGAATAATATCTAATGTAAGTACATGTATATCTTATATAGTTACATAAAACAAATCACAGGCGGGCTCATAATACACGTGTATTCAAGTAATGCTGAATTGTATTAGAATAAATTCATTTCCTTGTACAAATATATTTTTGTTTGTATTGAAAACATATGCCTCAAATAATAACAACAGAAATATGCAACAAATACATGTATTTAGTCTTTGTTTTGGTTAAAACATGAAAGTCTTTTTGTTACAATTTATGATAAGTTTGATGTTGCACTTGTTGACACGTCGCTCACAGGGCATATATCGTCCCCTGGCACGCCCATCATGATTCTCCAATGGTTGGGCTCCTTTTCCGCGCGGTGAGAATCAAGCATGGTACAGGCAGTGATCTCGTACTCACGGGTTCCAAATGACGTACGTGTCATAACCTCTTCCTCCACGCAAAGGTCCTGATTGGTCACAACGTGGTTAAATATAATTTTGTCATTTGCCTGAAAAATAAAACGACAAAATGTATAAGTGTGTCTGCTATATTTTTGTATTTATTTTTATAACTATTTAATCAGAATTATTTTTATTCAGTTTAAAAGATATTGCTGTTGTTTATTCGGGTGGTGGGAGGGGCTATTGGAGAATGAGTTGAGGATGGAAAATGATTTGTCTTCCGCTCTCAATGACTACAACTTATGAATTAGATGTTCAATGCGTTGACCTCAGAATAATTGTCTAACCTTTTAACTGAAGGAAATTTCTATATGCATGTATATAGTAACAAAAATAACCATCTTCTCAATTTGTCTATAGTTGAACTATGTAACAAAATATAAGGTGACATCAAACTGGAATTTGATAATGTTCAAGTTTAAAGATATAGATAGAAGTTTGTGAACAATGTTTCATGGCCAAGTGCTACTGTGCTTATAAACACTGGCAGAATCAAATTGATATTAAACTTGAACTATGAATGGCATTATTGAACAATAATGGTAACACACAGTATTTTCAAATTACATAAATACCAAGCAGAACACATTTACAGATATTTACCATGCAGTAAATTATAGACACTCGTCCAACAAATTGCTAGGGGCAATTTGTGATAACCATTGAATAATAGTTATTGAAAATACTTCAGATTTTGTTCTTTCAAAGCCTGGGGCAAACTGGTGTTTCACTATATCTATTATTTAATCATTTAAGGTGAACAAGTTAATTAGTAAGGTTAAATGTGAACAACAACACATTTCTAAAACATTAAATTTGTTTTACAGAATAAAATTAATGTCACAAATGGCAAAATATTTCGAGGACAAAGACACAGTTAGAACACTCATGAAAACCCCCCCCAAAAACCCATTTATACTTGGTAGTAGATAGTGCAAATTTACCCCTAAAAAACCCATCAATTCATAGGTTTCAATGGTTAAGACACACACTTAATTATACAAAAAAGAATTTGACATAAATTGTTTAGTTGATTTTGTTTATCAGCTGAACTTTGGCTTCAAATGTTCAACTAATACATGTATAAGCTTCAAGGAGCATCAAAATGTACACATCGAAGAGTTTAAGCTCCCATGAAAATGACTTTTATAAACAACACAATGAAATTGAATGGCAACAAAAACAAATGATTTCAAAGAATTCTTACATTTAAGCTAATATTAGAGCAAAATTATCGACAAACTATACTTACTGGAACTGGCACACCTTCATATTCGAATCGCATCTTTGGTTTGATATGTAGTATTTTCCATTCTGTTAGTGAGGAAGGTTCGCTAACTAGGTTCACTTCTTGATGCCGGGATTTGTTTGGTGACTTGTGCAGAGTTACGCGGTCACTTTGTAACAGTAACTGGAGAGAAGGAATGACCACAAGGTAAAAAGAGACAAAATCTCAGTTAAGGATGACCTAGGCTAAAATAGGATCACCAATTTACAGATTCAAAGTTGCTATTAAAGCTGATTGTTGGAAAGCACTTTCAGCAATGCTTGTATAAACAATACCAGAAACATCTACATATTTCTTTAGCACTCATTTTCATGATCTTGAATTTAATGTTAACAAATACAAGTAAAAAAGTATGTACCACAATTTGTGTGCCTTAAAGATGTTCTTTTTAATAAAAACACACATTATTTATACCAACACAAATGAGTAGTACCGTACTCGTATTGAAAGATGTCAGAATACTACAAACCATGCCAATTCATTTGCGAAAACTGCTGATATTACAAAATGTATTTTTACTGACAGAATAACTTTATAAAGAATTTTTGATACAATTTAATTTCTATACTAACATTTCCTCCTTCATTATCCATTGTAGTAAGATAGAAGACTTGTCCATATCTGAGGGGTTCTCCATCTCTAGTCCCATCTTTACTATAAATGTAAGAACAATAGATATATATCATTTTCTGCTAGAACATTATTTTTGTCTTTCTAGATACATGTAACAACTTAGCATATATAAAAGAACACAAAATTAATACAGTAAAGTTGCACTTATAAGAGTACACTCAGGACCAACAAACAGTAATTTTAAACAATTACATTTATGCATTTTAGAGCAGAAAAAAGGTGATTATACCAGTCCAAGTTTTAAACAGTTAAACTTTTATACTTGGTAACTATAAAACAAGAAACTATGGGAAAAACTATGAGAAGTTTTAGTTCTTAAAATGAAACTGTGAAGTATGTTCTTCAATTTTGTCACATACCTTCTTATCACAAATGTACTTCTGAGGTTAGCTGATGTATCACAACTGCCTGTTACACTACATGGAGCTTCAAACTTGCTTGAGTAAAGAATTTTGTTAATCTGTGGAAGAACTGCTAACTGGCATGTACTTCTTGGTTCTATGTTTGCAAAGTACCGAGTTTTATCCAAGGCCCCAGGGCAGCAGATGCTGACTTTGTCACCAAAATGAACAAATCCGTCTCTAGAAATGCTCAGATCAATCTGAAAATATAAACAATAGTGTGTTGATAATTTCTCTAAAAATGGTAGTAAATTACATTTGTAAACCAAGGAAAAGATTTTGCAAATAATGAGGTACACAAAATGTAAGAAAATAAGTTTAGCGTGCATTTATACAAGAAAATACTTGAATGTCTTCTGAATTAACAGACATTCAAAGTGTATGTGAATAACACGCCTGTTTGATCTTGTGATATGTTTCTTAATTAAATAATAATAGTACCTTTTTAAAGATTGTTTGTTCTAGCTTTGTCCTTTTCTGGTACAATAACTCGCCAGATTCTCTCTTCTGAAGAAACTCCTTTAATGTGTCCTGAAACAGTAAGATATAATTTATAGAGTTTAAATATTGAATTCATAAAGATATCATTTGTAATTTATTTCACAGCATCAGCTCTTGCTCATTCATTTTTTGTATGTGTACTAAAGAAAATGACATATTATATTAATTTAACTGTCAATATTGCATCTCAAACATACACTGAATGTATAACTTCAAAGCTAAGATTCTGCTTGTGTAACTACTCCCTATCAAGCCAAAAATAAGTTCACATAAATACTTAAGATTTAATTTTGGACATTTCTGGATTATATTTGGTGGGATAAAATGTCAGCACACCTATAGATATCAACTGTTTTTATATAAAATATCCCTTTCTGGCAACAAAATGGTCGAATGCTGATAAAAGTTCCAGTGTACAAAAGCGACATCGGTGAAGAATGTGTAATGGCCAGATACTTTCCAGTTTAGCGACTTCAATTTTAATGACATTTTCTTTTAGATGATATTGTGCAAGTGTTTCGGTTAGTGTTTAGCTTTATAGTATCAATGTTGTTGCTTTACAATAAAACCTAGACTGGAGGATGGGCTTTGGGGTGACATTCCCGTCTTAAAACTAAACCCTCAAACAATTGCGACTGCTTAACTGAAAGTGCTTTGATAAGTATTCAACTTTGCAAAACATCTGAGGTAGATATAAAGGATTTGAAAGGTCAGGAAAGTCATCCCAGTTTTCAAACAAATGATGAATTGATCTTCATACTTCACTGACATCACTGATCAAATTCAATTAACTTTATGCTAGAGTTTATAAAGTTTAACTTCTCGTTTTTTAAAATTCTGACTAGCGCAAAGAAACGGCGGAATATTTCGTCAAAGAAGTGCATACCTCTTCCAACTGTATGTCCTCGTTCCAGTTACCGACTCGGACGGATGGATTGTATGTCCTGACACTCATGTTTCTTTATAAAGTAAATTCAAACAAGTGGAGTCTGGTTGTTTACCTTAACAACAACTGTAGCACTGGAGCGCAGTGAATAAAACTAATACGCATTTATTTAATTTCGGTATTGAAATGAGACATACTTTTAAATTGAGTTTGTAAAATATGGATTTTATACTTATAATTTATTTTGCTTACATTATTTAAGAAAATAAAAACATAATTATTTTTAGCCAATCAGATTTCATCATTTCTTTACATTGTGAGTAAACGTCATCTCCGCCATCTTGAAAACACATCTCTTTGCGTAGGCCCCCAAACAAGTTATTTACAGTGATTTCAAGGCCATATCTGCGGTGTACCACCCATTTTAAAGATGACATCCTTAACACAAAGAGCAGGTGGTATTGTGCAGCGCAGAAGAGCCAAAGATGGAGCTGAAGGCGGCACAAACGTGTCCAATGACGACAAGGATCTTCCGATAGAAGACATCGACGAAGATGACAGAGATTCCAAAGAAACACGGCTGACGTTGATGGAGGAAATACTTTTACTAGGATTGAAAGACAGAGAGGTTAACATAATGTGTTATAATTTAAAATCTATTTTTTTAAATTCACTTCTTTCTATGGTGTGTTTGCCTGTGTCACTCATTCACAGTTCATTTCTTTAACATGTTATGTTGTTTTTATAACACTGACTCACCACCGCAAATCTCATGCTTGTATTGTTGGCTATTTGCAAAAAAAAGGTATTTAGTATTTGACTAGTTATTTGAAGTGTGTGTTAATTCAACTGACCACAAGACCTGACCATAAATATAAAGAAATAGCAGAGGTTTCCTATATCTGCACGAACATTAGTGGCGCTTGAACATTGCGAAATAGCATCAACAAATATCTATCTTATCTTCCAATAATGTCAAACCCCTGTTGGGGACCTAAACATAAATACTAGTACTTCATAGAAAACCATGCATTTGTGATAATTTTTGATGTGTCAAATGCATGGTACTTCATTTTTACGTTAAAAAAACATAGCATAACCAGTTGAATTGTGAAAAATTGAAAATAATGCAAATTCTGTACAAACAAAGCTATGCCAAACTTATATAATCTATTTTTAAAACAAACTGTAACATAAATAAACACGTTGACCTTCTAAATCAGTGACCGGCGGCATTAAATTGCATTGTTTTCAATCACGCAACAGGTCAGTTCTACTTACCAGATATATTGTTTTAATGTATATTTCGTCGATACATGCTATAATTTTAGCCTAAAAATGATTTCTTCAAAGCACATTAAAAACGCCTGCATAGTTTTACTAAAATAATCAAACTCAAATTTTCGTCTAAAAATCTGTCCAGCTCATTACGAAAAATAGCTCAAATGCGAAGGGTTTTCTTTGAAGAACTATGACAAATACTGGTGAAGATTGTCATACACACTAGAATTAATAGCAGAATGTTTAACTATTGGCATGTACGAGTTGAAAATCCGCAGGTACAGACCTATAGAATATCTCCTTTGACAAACCAACGTTTGTTGTGTTATGAAAATAAACAGGATAGAGTTCCTTTTAATCACATTTAAATCAATTAAATAGGGTGCTCCACTAACAAAATTGCTGTGTCACATTTTGTGCAAACTAATGCAGCTTTTTTTGTCTAATGAAACCAGCCAATATTAGTTTCTTTTCGAGACAAGAATGAGAAACAAACATAAGAAGCTCCAAGCTTGTATGTACTTACAGGAAACAAGTATGCTCATATCTTTAACTGGTCTAAGCTTCAAAATTGGTTAAAAAGATATTTATAAATTACCATATTTAAAATTAATTATCATTTTTAGCAATCATCATTCACCGAGAGTATTGTGCAACTTCAAATGCATGGAACCTTTGTTTTCCTTTATGAGTTTGATCCCTTGTGTATCCTAAAGCTTTGGGGGAAAATCACTGTTTTATGAGAGGAGTGAGGCTGAATAATCAATAATGAACTGTCTGAAAAAATCACTGGATGTCATGTTTTATTATCTACATCTTCTTCAAAGACACTTTACAGTGACTAAAATATACTATAAAGCTTTGATAATACCAGGTGCAACTTAGTTTGACGTGGTTTCCATATGGTATGATACTAATTGCAGACTGACAACAACTGTTAACAACCTGTGAATAAAGTGAGGTTTAATCTATTTGTTTGCCTTACAGTCATTTATGGTTTATTATTCCGTTGAATTAAAATATTTCTCGTTTTTATGGTTCACACCAAGCTTTCTCACAATGCACCAACATTTTCTGAAGTAATTTCAAAACGTCTGGGAATGCTTGGGTATAAAGATGTTCAAAGAGACTTCATGTTAGATATAAACTGCGAAAACTGGATGATACTGTACTCTGACCACTTAAGTATATTAGAATTTTTTTGAAAAGGTCTGCTTTAATTTAAAAACAAAAACCTAGATATTTCAGTCAACAATGAAATAGACAGACAAACCATAAAAGAAAAGAATTTAAAGAAGATTTCATTGCGCTGAAATTAGAAATCTTTTTTATTTACAAAAAAACAATTCAACACTTATATTTGGATAGTGGGTACTAACTAGTGAATGTATACCGTTGTACTGTGGTAAAATAGCCTGTGATTGACTGAGTGTGACAGCTTTGTTTTAATTCCTTATGTTTTAATTGCTATTGTAAACTGAACCTGCTGTCATATACTATACATATATCTGCAAGCTAAGGCAAGATCAATGCTATTTTAATTAAACCTTGATGTTGATTTATCAGAAAATGTTAGGTACACTATCAACTGACATCTATGATCTAGCATGTGAACAATAGGTCATAATTAAATAATACATGTATGAATATCACAATCTTCATATACGTTGCACAAACTGTGTTGTACCATTACATGGAGGTCTAATTAAAGTAATTGTTGAAGGCATGGCTAGCGTACCTGACTCTTAATCAGTGATTGCCTGTCAGGCTTGAGTTTGAACCATATCAAAGGCTTCTGCTGCCTCCTGGAGCAAGAAACTTTACCCTCATTGCTCAATACTATTTTCTCCCAGGAACAGATTTCAGCATGATTTACCAAAGTAGAATTGCCTGTTTAACAATGAAACTAAAATAAAATTTAGTATAAACTACGTGTTTCAGGGTTACACATCATTCTGGAATGACTGTATATCATCTGGATTACGAGGCTGCATACTGATAGAGCTGGCATTGAAAGGTCGCTTAGAGGTGGAGAAAGCTGGCATGAGAAGACGAAGTCTGTTAAACCGCAAAGTCTCATGTAAGAACAACTCTCCATGTGGGGATGTGTTACTGGACGAGGCACTGAAACATATAAAGGATACAGATCCAACAGAGACTGTACAATCCTGGATTGAATATTTGAGTGGTGAGTGATGTTTTCCTTTCAACGTCCTTGATGTTAAAACTACTTAAAAACTACAATTATATGCTGACTTAAAGCATATGTGTAAGAAGTTTTCAGAACTTTACTCAAGACTCAAGAATTTAATACCTTGTTTTTGTTACAATCAAACTGTAATGCTTTGTCTGAGCATAGATGTAAATTACTTGTAAGGAGGATGAAAACAATCATCACCAATCTTGCTCAGAAGAGAAATACTCATCAGTGTACCAGAACTTGGCATTGAGTATATGATAGACTTGGTGCTTTTGTTTCAGGTTGTGTAATTAAGGACCTATCCTGGAATAAATTCTAGTGCGGAGAACTTGATAAAACTTAGTACATGTAAAACTTTGTACACATGTACTATGGGATATAAGAAACAAACAAAACAGAATTTAAAAGTATGAGTTGCCATCATTGTTTTTGCGCTTTGTCTATTAAACAGACTGAAATGCCATACTTTGAATGGTTCTGGACATTTCCTTTTTTCTATCAACAATTACATGTATTTAATTGCAGGTGAAACATGGAATCCTTTGAAGCTAAAATACCAACTAAGAAATGTCCGTGAACGATTGGCAAAGAATTTGGTGGAGAAAGGTGTGTGCACGACGGAGAAACAGAACTTTCTGCTATTTGACATGACGACCCATCCGCTTGTGGATTCTGTGATTAAACAAAGACTGATTAAAAAAGTGCAAGACTCTGTACTGAGTCAGTGGACGAACGATCCACACAGAATGAACAAACGCATGCTGTCACTTCTATACCTTGCTCATGCATCAGACGTTCTGGAAAACGCCTTCGCACCTTTATCCGACGACGACTATGATCTAGCTATGAAACGCGTTCGTGAACTTCTCGATCTAGACTTTGACACGGAATCAATGAAAGACGGTGCAAATGAAATGATGTGGTCGGTGATAGCAGCATTCAGTAAATGAGTTGGAACGAGGGAGAACTTTATATATATCATATTGCTGTTTATGCAATTCTATATGAAAAAATAAGACATACAATGTTTTTTTCTGTGGGATATCTTATAACAAGGGAGGAAGTAAGGTTCTGCACTGGTTATGTGGACTGTCCAAGCTCGAGTGATACATCTGTTTTCTCTATATATTGCCATCATGTTGTGTGTTTACACCAATTAAATCATATATGCTACAGCCCTGTTCTGTGTCTACGAAAAAGAAAGCTGCCTCCCCCTGAACATAGACTGTCAGCGAAGGTGGATAATGTGTGCGGTGTATGGGACTTCTGTTAGACTCATTAATGACTTAAATCAATACTGTTACATTGTGTTGAGAATTCTTTACTACAAGCTGTTGTGTATACTTTCTGTACAAGTGTATGTTACAGTGTAGAATCTGTCTGACAGGGGAACTTGTCTTCAACCATTCATACTTCTTTTGTTTGTAAATAAATACTACATCTAATCTACTCAAGTACTGACTGTCAGAATGTAACACAAATACAAATTACGCTGCAGTATTGCTTTATCATGACATCTTTGTAAATTGGCAATTGTGATAAGTGCATTGGAAAAGATTTTCTATACATGGAGTTGTTGCTAAAAATTGGTAACTTATAATTTCTAGATTCAGCTTCGCCTGTCAATCTTTAACCATTGCTGTCATTTCCACATATAACACTTCAATAGTCCATAATTTCTGAGCTGTATTGGCGCATATATGTTCACACAAGTCATTATTTTAATTTGGCGATCAATAATACCAAATTCCCTTTTAAAAACCACCTCCAAATAATGGTCATATTTCTTGGGGTCCACTGATGGTTTAACAGAGGTCCCACATTAGTAAGACTAAGAGAGAACAAGGGGACAAACTTTAAAATAAGTCCAGTCTTTGGGGTTGATTATATATTTTTTAGATAAGTTTAGACACCTTCTGCTCTGAAGTATTGATGAGAGTGTTTGTAACATCTTTGTGCTTTTCACTTCCATTCTGTAGAATAATCATGCTTATCCCCCCTATTCAATATCTATTCTTGGAACATTGATATTTTATTGTTGTATATATTGGGACCAATCCTCTAGTATCTTCTTTGTGCTATACTTTCTAATCTTGTAGAAGTTGCAAATACATGGGAAATTATACATAGCAGATAAATGATACTTTACGGTAATCATGTGTTTTACTATTCCTATGTGAGTCGGGGAGATACATGTATCACGTTTGCAAACTTCTCAAAACAAAACATTTCATAACTACTTAGAACTTTAGCTAGTGTATATTACATTTTAAACTTAAGAGCAGTAGTTTCCTGAAACCTGTATTCTCCATGATGGTATATACAAAATACTTCTTTCTATGTTATCAGATTTGGATTTTTGTTCTCTTTATTTTGCAAGTATTTGTTTCTGTGAGTTATGAAATACATACTACATGTGTTGTGTATTCTGAGTCTATATCACATATTGCTAAAAACTGTTTCAAGGCATTTACTTATGGTTTACATGGTTTGTACATGGCATGATGCAGCTAGGCTTAGAGTGCGACTGTTTCAGTGAGGATTGCAGCAGTAAACATCACCTCACACTAAAAATGCTTGTTTTCAAAGACCGGTTTTAACAATAATGCTAGTGCTGTATAGTGACTAGGGGGTGAAAGTGACACAGTATGACATTGAATAATGAGATAAAACTCTCTTGCTTTTACCCCTTGGAACTTTGCGCTGTAATTTATTTAAAGTAATGAAAATCTAGCACTGAGTCAAAAACATGTACCACATATTCAATGTTGACGTCTTTTGTTGGTGTATTTATCATTATTTCATCACAAAATGCATAAGAATCAGCTGTTAGTGTTATGTATATTGTTTAGTGTTATGTAGATTGTTTTGCATTTGTTGTATGACAATTTGTATTGTTTTTGCTTTTGTTAAACATTGTTTTTGAGGGTTAACTTTATGAATATGATTAATTACTTGAGTGTGATAGTTTAAAGATTTGTTTGTATGTAAAGAAGGATGGGTGTATGTTAAATGATGCACTTATCTGCTTTAAGGGTCTACAGCAGTTTGGCTTCGGTCATACTTGTACACGATGAAGTTCCTCTAGTTAGTCCATCTTTGTCACCAGGCTAGAAACAGGTGGTCTAAGTGACTAACTGGTCTTAATTTGTGTTCTTAATAGTGGAACTGCATTTGATCAGGAAACAAGTAGACCACTGGTTTTAATGCGACTGTAAAATGTCTTTTTGTGTGTCTAAATTTTCAACTGATATAAAATCTTAAGAACTTCTGTCATACCTTCATCATGGTGTATTCAGTCACATTTCAACCTAATCTTCATCAGCTTAGCTTTACTGGTTTGCCTATAGAAGTTCCTAGGTTATCATTGCACACACTGTATACCAGCAAATCGCATGTTTCATGTCTCTCAAAACCTGTATAGAGAAGGTAAGAATGTAGCATTTATCAGAGCACTTGTTTTGTTTAGTTAGGCTGTGCTATATGCTATGATGGCTTAAGTGGAGTTGAAGTTAATGCTATGCTCATTCACTTGATTCTTAAGGTATTTAGTTTCTGTAGACATTGAAGTAACATCAATTTTGATTTTCATAACCTTTAGTTAGATGATAGGCTATTGCATTACACTAACAAATAAGCTTGTCCATTTTGGGAGGAGTTTGCTTTTAAGGTCATACAATGTTAGTAACTAATTTTTTTCTGTCATTAATCTTTTTGTGGTTTGAAAGTAGTTTAGATGGCTCAAAAAGAGTTTAAAGAATGAAAGTTGAGGGGTCGACGGGTTCTAGGTGCTACTGAATGGAGAAGCAGATAGAACTCTTGTATTCACACACCCTCGAATAATGTGAACGTGCTGTGATTATTCTTATTTCTAATTTGTACATAACTAACTTCACTTCCTCTCTCTTATTATAAATATATCTTACTTTATCTTCATGGAATTCCATAATAAACAGCGTTGTGCTGCTTGGTTAATTTATGTGTGATATGAGAATAAGAGAGGAAACACTACGTAGATAGAATAGTTACAGAGAGGCAGGCAGACCGGTCTAAGTGCTGTTTCAATATACGAGACAGATAGATCAGTCTTGCCTCTAACTTATTTTTGTTAACTTAAAGTCACATATTCCTAATGCTGGGTTTATTTGAACTGACACAATCATATGTATGTACATTTAGAGTGCCCTAAGTTTATCTGTAGTAGAGCCCATCATTTATGTACAATGACACAATCAGTAACCTCTGCCTATCTAATACCATTGAGTTTGTATCCATGGCATACCGATTAATGTATATTCAGTAACCATTGTTTAAAAATAAGTCCACACTCATTTACCTTGGTTTAAAAATAAGTCCACATTCATTTACCATGGTTTAAAAATAAGTCCACATTCATTTACCATGGTTTAAAAATAAGTCCACATTCATTTACCATGGTTTAAATATAAGTCCACACTCATTTACCTTGGTTGAAATATAAGTCCACATTCATTTACCATGATTTAAATATAAGTCCACA
>ENA-OREC01000696-OREC01000696.1-marine-metagenome-genome-assembly--contig:-NODE-696-length-14415-cov-13.169340_pt1 | contig 14415 bp, 6 predicted proteins | sample MGYA00248626_ERZ508543 | MGnify/ENA primary metagenome ERZ508543 (study PRJEB26211, sample SAMN05518279) | marine metagenome | isolation source: Puget Sound, Washington, USA | host: Bankia setacea... | reverse complement strand
TCTGAGCCTAGATAGGATGTGATCTGAGCCTAGATAGGATGTGATCTGAGCCTAGATAGGATGTGATCTGAGCCTAGATATGATGTGATCTGAGCCTAGATAGGATGTGATCTGAGCCTAGATAGGATGTGATATGAGCCTAGATAGGATGTGATCTGAGCCTAGATAGGATGTGATCTGAGCCTAGATAGGATGTGATCTGAGCCGAGATAGGATGTGATCTGAGCCTAGATAGGATGTGATCTGAGCCTAGATAGGATGTGATCTGGCTGAAGTCTTAACAACAGGTAGCTCTTAGATGTATCACGTGTTTTAAAACTTCATCAGACAACTTTAAGCTAGCTGATTAATAACTTAAACTTATGAACATCAGTACATACATATTGTTTGATGAGCACGATATATATTAAGCTTGTGGACAGATGAGTTTACGTAATACAGTACAAACTATCAGACATTATATTGCTTAAACAAGATAACATTACAATATTATTCAAAAACAAATTAATATGATATACGATGAAAGACGTCGGTATATAAATGCTGACTGGCTGTTGTTATAAAATATCCCTGGTTAGCAAACACGATAACTCATTAATATTGGTCATGTGTGTGTGTAGGTTTTGTTTCCCCGTACATATGTTGCCCTATATAATATACGCACGTTGTAAAAATGTACATTTGTATTTCAGAATCAGTATCCGTTATCTTAACATAACACCATGCTCTGTTTTAAGTTTGTCCTTGGACACTCACGTGTATGTGTATAGCACGAGTTTGAAAGTATTGACCACTGACCTAGATGTTGGATATCATGGAACCCTCTATCTAGAAATGCAAATTGCAGATTCACAAGAGTTGTAATGTAATGTTTGTTTGAGAAATCAGCAAACGACTGTGAACGTGAAGACAGTGTATACATCACTCCTCAGAATCCATGTATGTTGCAAAACAAAATGGCATGTATTCATACACGTGAGTGCGTTGGACGCGCCAACATACTAATGCAATAATACATATGACCACATAAGCACACGAAAGCGTAATCTGTCATCATTCTATCTACGCCCATGACTTTAATGAAAGGTAAACACTTGATATTAATAGCACTTTACTGTATTGTTTGATTTAATGCATTGAAAGTACTGCTAATCGTACTGAACAAACATAGTCATGCTCCTCATGTACATTTCTCTGCTATCACACTCATTCGTATGTGTTGTTGACGATGCGGATGATTCCTTCATAACTGATATAGATTAGTCTTGATCCACGTGGGAATATAAATAAAATAACGACATTTCTCACACACGCAGTGTTATACGCAGTACAGGACTCTCTGACACAGGCATGGTTTGATCGTATAATACCACAGGTTCTTCTATGTCCGTACCTTCCTGTCTATGGGGACTAGCTGCTCTGCCATCCTTTCTCCTTAACATGTCTATATCCTGGTAAGATGCCACGTGTCCGCACTGTCGTGGTGTCAGTGAACTTTGTCGTCGGCTTGCACAACGTTTATGACGACACAGTGAATGCAGACCGCCGTCAGAATGGGCATGTGAGCTGCATGTGGAACTTCTACTCGTTCTATTTATCATTGTTTCTCGAGTAGACGGTTTCTCAACTGTGCTAATGTTTCTCTTTGAATTTCCATAATATTTTTCATTTTTGTAAAATGTAACGAGTCTCATTGCGTTAGCGTCTGGTTGCTGCTGACTCGAGTTACCCCCAGCAGACGGGACATGGTGAGCGTGCGCACGACGTTCATTATTATTGATAAATTTGGCCTTGAGCATGTAGAAAGTAGGAAGCGAGTTGATATTTACACAGCACCTACACAAAGTTCGTTTAAAGGCTCGCCGGAACTTCCTAGAGAGTAGATTATAGAGGATTGGATTCACAGTACAACTGAAGAAGTACAGGACTCCTGAAAATACACGAAATGTGCATATAATTACAGAACAAACATTCATTAGTAATACTAGCGGTTCCGCGACGAAGATAAAAACAAAACATGAGACATTACTGCTTCGTCTAAAAACAGAACTTGGGTGTAGAAATAAAGTCATTTTGTCTCCAGGCTTTGAATCCAAACACAGCATGTTGTCAGTAATACTCATGATCACAGAAACCATTTTAGCTTGAGATTATAACCTACTGTCGAGTTTACTTGTATTAGTATTAACCCGCTAACAAGCAAGTTTTCATTTTTTCCGGTACGTTTATAATTGACATACTTTCATCAAAGCACGGCTACATTGAACCGTTTGGTAGGGGATTATCTGTTGTTTATACTCTACACATGTGTTACCATCGAGTGTAACTAGATCTTAGCTGACAACCTGATTACATCTTTTGATCTTTGAAATTACTTTTCTTTCAACGACACACTGCCACCATGTCCTAGATATGCATTCATTTCCTACACAACGACTAAGCTGTTTGACATGCGCGTAGATGCGTTTAATGAGTTGATAGCTCCGTATATAGTAACAAGGAAACTAGGCTAGGAAGACTTTGAAGGAAACAACTGCCGTAATTACCGTCTAATCTGATGATGACTCATTGGTTTAGATGTATTCCATTGACAACGGAAGCTACAAATTGTGTCTTACATTGAACGGAGCCTTATTTCTATGTTTTCCATGTATGGTTTTATTTATCTGTCTATGATCACACCCTGTTCAAGGACACGTACATGACAGAAGTAGACTAATGAGGATGTTCAACCCAGAGCTCATTAGTTGGTATTGAGATGAAAGGGCCAATTATATGGATTGTTGTCTTGAATTACCAAAAAATAAGTTCAAAAAGTTAAAATTCACGTAAATATGGAAAACGATCGCTAAAGAAGATACCCAATGTTGTCTAGATGCACATAGATAGTGGACGCCCGAGTTTACACGGGTAGTAGGGTGTTAGAGAGTGAGAAGCAAACCTACAAAAGGTTGCACCCTGAGTTAAATTCAGTTATGCTATGCTCCAGAATCGCCATTATGTACAATGTTCTACAAGAAAGTAACATCATTACATTGTCTTTTTCCTTCTAGAAATATTTCTCGGCGCTCGGTATACAGATCGTTGCGTGGAGTTTGTTGTACATGTATTTAATGGTTATTTTATTCTTGTGATTGTGTATGTCATTAAAACAATGTCAGTTGAGATCTACGCATATTAAACTGTCTGTGATAATATAATGTTGTTTACAATGAATGCAGACCAACTTTGAATATGGCTTTATATTTCAAGCACTCGCGGTTTTGTTTATATTTCACTTCTTTGTAAAACATCTAAGCAATCGATAACATATCACATTTCAAAGACACATTGTTTCATTGAATATCATGTTCATTAAATATGAAACAAAAGTTCAAGTCAATGCAATCAAACAGGCGCGTAATGGTTGTTCATGGTTTCGAAATCAATTATCTGGAAGTGGTTCAGGCAGCGATGTATGACACGTTTTTGGTGTGTTATATACGTGTGTGTAAGAAGATTCTGAATTTTGTTTAATACCAACCAGAGACATAGAAGAGGTAGGACTGCATTTCTATCAGTTCCATTGTCCAGTCTTTTACATACAAGGTCATCAGTCTTTGAGCGTGGAAAGGTGCCCAACAGAGGAAAAATGCCACAACAACAGCAACTGAAATGAAAAGCATACAGGTAAACTCCTTATAAGGACAGCCCTATAAATATTAAACTCAGAAAGTAACCCCACCTCACATCTCTATGAACAAACTATGTTGGGGGTGGGGCGGGGTTCTGTGAAGTATGCATCATTGTTTTTTCTCAGATTTTAAACCGTCTTGCAAACAACATAAACTGCTACATTACAAAATATATTACAATGTACTTCCTAGCAACAGATTAACATCACGTGTCTGTTTACCTCTATACGAGATAACATGCTCAGTTGTTCGAAATGTATGTATGTGTGTTTGTTTTACGTGTTTCATATTTATTTGTAATATGGTCGAACTATGGTGAATAAGACTATGTTATGCGCTGTTCTTAAGTTAACGTTAGTGTATGGTAAATCATAAACTAGTTGCTAATTGGCTCGTAATTTAAATATTTGTGGAAAAGTGTACATGTATTTTGATACGGTAATTTTGGTTTGAAGATATTAATATCCTTTTGTGTTGTTGTGAACTACATTTTATGGATAATTCTATAGAAATAAGTATGAAATTCTAACAGCTGTTTCGAGTTTAAGATGTATTGTACGTGTGTGTTATTATTGGATAACATTGTGTTAATACTGCATGAGTGTGTATTATGATTTTATGATTTGTTTAGTGATTATGTTTGGGTTGTTATGTTTTATTTACTTTTAATTGAAACGATCTTAATTTGCATTTAAACTGGGTATACTTGGGTACATGCCGTGTGTATTCATGTTGACTGTTTTAGTTTTAGTCTTTTTAGTTTTTTAGCTGGGAGGGTTATTGTATACGAACATTGACCTGAAACAACGGAATAAACTACATGAATCAATGCATTACGAAATAATGCTCTCATGCAATACTTGTAAGTTAAATGAAAAATATACGAGCTACAAACACCTAAGCGCTCTATAAATGTTGAATATAAACCCGGGACGATGTCAATGTGACCTTGGATGTACACAAATCATTTAAATTGATAAACAAAAATACTAAAACTATGACCTTTCCTTACTTTAAACCCGCTGCTTTTATCCCATACCTAGTCGGGCAGACTTATAAATCGTTACATATTACTCACAAGCTGTGATTTAGTTCCTTTACAGTGTATAAACAAAACTCAAGGACGTGTAAAGAAGGAAGCAAACGTATATTGATGCTGAATAACTGAGATTCTTTCTTCAGCTTATTTGATTTTCTTGACATACAAAGTACGAGTAAGTTAATAAAACGTCAAGTTGTTACACATGACGGAAAACAGAGATTCTCGTGTAGTTGATACTCTGACTAAAGGGACCACACTGTGAACTGATAGGTGGACTTGTATATTTACTTATCAATTTGTATGTTGGTTGTTCAATGGAACCATGAATATTGTAAATTCATTATTTTTTTAACCAAACGGCGTCAAGTCAATAAAATATACGACTTGATTACCTATTATGTAGCGTTTATTTGAGTTACCAGCATTAAAACATGAGGTGGGTATTTCCCTAATTACATAGCATTGTAATGATCATTGTAAGTCATTACGATTTCCAATGGTAGGAACGTATATAGCTAGTCCCATTATGTGTATAAGGCGTCGGTTGGAAGCGATTTCCCAATGTTAGTTGTTCGTATCATTTCATTGATTTCGAGAATGTCATTGTATTACTTTGTGTAGTGTTAGTACAGTGTATGATGTAGGTACGTGGCTTATGCAGTGTAAATATAAGTACCGACGTCAGCATAAATGTCAACTGTATACAATAAACGTTAATTACACTAAGATAACCAAACAACGATGTGTAGTAAAGACTTTCTAAAATAAACTTTAACTGCTCTTAAACAAGTTATATTGTCGACATAAAATACACTGTAATCCTCGTTAAGTCGGTACAAGTGGAAGGTTGTTAAACTAATTAAAGGTAACATAACATCTTAAACAGACACTTACCTAACATTTTCAGAATAGCTCGCCTCGCCCTGGTAGCCGTGGCCTTTCCGTACTGTGGCGACCCATTGGACAGAAGCTCGTTTTTCCGCAGTTTTACACCAATCAGAATATAGATGAGTGATATAAGAATCATTGGCACAACAAAATAAACAAATGTGGACATTTGAAACACTATGATCATTCTTCTTTGCCAAGCTAGAGGAATATTGCACACTAATGAATCCGGGACATATTTCCCCGTGTTCGTGTTTGTAACATAATAAAACGTCCGAGAATGGATAGGATATGGTAAGGCACTGAAAATGGAAATCGTCCATATTATCACTATGCAGCGCGTCGCACGTGACACTTGGCAAAAACGTTGTACTTTGATTGGATGACATATCGCTATATAACGTTCTATTGTAAAGCCTGTGATCGTCAGAACGGATGAGTAGGACGTCATTTCCATGATAAAGGATCTCAGGATACAGAAGGGCTCACCAAATCGCCATGGATACGCCTCCCAAATTGTATAGACCTCTGGCGGAAGTGCTGAAAATAAACGCAAATACACGATGTGAGAGTGCCAACAATCTTGTTCTTTTTAAAATTCCAATATATGCCAAAGGGCACAATTTCCTGTTATAGCAAAAGGCTTAGGTGGTAGAGATTTATTAACACATGTAAAGATGTTGATCAATTAAGCAGCATGTCATACTATACATACGAATTTCCCTTGTCAATATATTGCCACAGCTCGAACTCTTGTTGCAGAAGTTTAACATCATTTGCACTTTTCAGTAATATACATATATTCTTGGAAAACTAAACCGGTACTGCGAAGCCTTGTTTTACAGAAAACTGTTTTTCTCTACATGAATCGACCTGGAGAGCAAACCTAAAAGATACAAACATGTGTGTATTATGTTACGCAGTCTCTAGGCCGCGCGACCGGATTTGTGTTTGATTTGCTTTGTAGTGAGTGTGTTATTGTTTTTAAATTTATAAATTGCACTGAGTATCGGCATCATTTCCAGATTATAAAGCTATTTGCCTATCTTTTTGCTGGATTTAGACTTGTATGATGTGCTTTGTAATTGTGTCGATAGAAGATAAGTAGTAGATAGATAAAATGATAGATAACAACCCGAGAGAAAAAACATGTGTGCAATTATCATTAATCCGTTGAAAGGTAAAATACATGTTGTCACGCCAATACCGAATAATGAAAATAGATCAATCGAACACTTAATGCTTTAATGACGTGAACGAGAATACTTCCACTCGCGTTTTGTGGAATGTATCGAGCCTCGTTTACTGCTCATTCAGCCATTCCAAATAAATTCTAGGTAATCTTCATCCAGCAATATTTATGTATTAGTTTATAACATAGTTAACAGATGGTTGGGCCATTATAGTGTACTTTACGGGATATAAAAGCTCATGTTTATAGCAACAGTATTGTATAACCAACTTACTCCATACAACATACATACACTATCACTTCTGGGAAAACGCAGATCCGTAGATATACAGTAATTAACACGATGTTTGTGATAACCTAACACGGACAAGCGGAACAGTCGAGTTTGCTACTACTCTTGAGACTAATACAAGCAGGCTAGATTTTAGAATGATAGGAGAGCTAAGTAGGGTCTGGTGGTGGTTACTAAACATAACCTTCTCACAACTGGTTGAACTTATAACACTTAGTTTCATATAACCAGGAAGATGCAAAACGGCCTGTACATACACGTGATGAGTTGGCTGAATATGTAACATGTATGCTGCAATCAATCTTCATTTTCAAATGCAACATGTTTTAAAGGGTACAGCAACTGATAACAATTGTTTAACAAAACGATACATTTGTCACTAATAGTAATAATACGCGTATCAATGGACTGAGCCTTGTATCAACTATAACTATAATCAAGATTGTCTGAAAAAATCCTCTTTCCGAGATTATTCCCTAAAGGCAAAGCACGTTGTACTAATGATCCTACGTTACTTGAGGACATTCGGTTGGAATCTTGTGACACTTTACATGTACATTGCGACCAAAGTTGGTTACGACCTCTTGGAAAAAACAATGTGTCAACTTGGATTGTTCTCAAAGGGAGAAACCGTGCATTTTATGACTGGATATTTGCCCCGTGATGCATTCCTACATTATTTATTTTCAAACGACTACTTGGCAAACTTCAGACTAACTCGGTTTGAGATATTGGAATTCCAAATTGTCAAGGACCATAAATGTGTGATGATTTATTACATTGTCCGCTCCGATTCGCTAAGTTTCCGTGTTTTCCCTAAAACGGTAGTTGATTTTATGTGAAAAAAAGCACACGTATAAATTAGGACTGCATATTTTTGGGCTGCGTTTCTTTGACAAGATCACGATACGATACGCATCTCGATACATATCTAGATATAATTAATTTATATGTACACTAGTTTCTCCATTCGTTAAGCCACTTGTATAGGTTATGTCAAACGGAGAACACAAATGCTTTTTTAAAATTTATTTTTCTAGGACTAGTTGCCGTTAATATATTGAGAGTAAAAACCCTAAAGGACTATTTATTGCTCTTGTATATCGAATAGCTTTTAAATAAAGAGATCAACGGCAAAACTGGTACCATCCTATATATCAAAACATAGCCTCAATATAGTACAAATGTTACACAAGGATTCTTTATATCGTCTTAACCATAGCTTAATAGTATGTGTTAATGCTCGTTACGCGTGCATATTTAATGTTACAATGTTTTAACGTTAGCTTATCCTCTTACATTATTTTATTTAATTGCTTACAACACAACTAGCAGTGAAATGGTGTATTATGCGATAATAAAGCTCACGGTACGATGCAGTTTCATCTATGCCCGCTCTGCGATTTCGAGTACACGATATAACGGTGAATCGTTACAACAACAGAAGGGCAACACACCATTTATATACAGTCAAAACTTTAAACAGAGACCAGCGTAAAGGATAAAACTGATGTATCATGAAAAGTATGGACAGTTTATCCGATGGACAGATTAAAGAGTTACCTGCACGGTTCTGTTAGACTCATTAGTGTTATTGTACAGGTAACTAAATGCACTCAAGAATGTTCGTTGGTAATCCACCTACATAACAGTACCTAGTTCCCAACAGCGTTAATTAATAATGACAGTGATAGTATAGGATTATATATAAACAAGAAGTGAAAGATTACCGCTGTCATGCTGATACATTCCAGACATTGTATACACGTTTAGACAGGGAGTGGGTTGTGTGTAGAAACTAGGGGACTGCTTCATTTCCGCATTTACATGTTGAAGTACGGACTAATTGAGACAATCGTGAATGATCTATGTTATGGTTTACGCGTTCTTGTCTAAAAGTAGTACTTCTTATAAAATGTCCCTTTATATCTCTAGCTATAGGATTGGGATTATGAGAATGTCCACCGGCAGTATATTATGGAAAATGGTCAATCAATATCCACACACAACTATATACGGACACTATGCACACATCAGGACGTTTTGTTAGCAAACACATTGAATAAAATATTTAAGCCCAAAATTAGTTTTCTTATAGTTTGATAAGTCGAACAAGTGGGGTAATTAGATAACAACGAATAGCTGGTATCTTGGTTTTTAACGCAGTAAGATTTGTTATACTTAGATGAGCGTATTAACGAAAACTAATACTACAATGAGGCTGTAGTATTGCGAATATGATTAACATAACTAAATACAAGCTTGGTTTCATTTAAAAATTAGACAAAACATAATTCGAGTTTACTCTATATAAGTGTATCAGTCCAGTTCAGCTCTTAAATTAACACATTGCGGCGACCGTTCCGCCAATAAAACAAATACGGAGGAACCAGTCGGAAGTCGGACGTGCAGTACTAGATGTTCATGTTGCGATGTTTATGAATTATCTAAATAATTAATTAGCATGTTATGATTACAAACTTCATAATTAAATTTGACAACCAGTTGAGGTTCAGTCTCCGGTCGTAGTAAAAAGGGTTCCGACGTAATACCAGTTTCAAGGTACATATCGGGTGTTCCACTTTGACTAATAGATAAAGAGTATCAATTTTTTATTAATAGCAATATATTACAAATGTGTGACATGGCGAATGACTAGTTTACGAGTTTTACCGCCGAGTTATCCGTTTTCGTTTCCAATATTAATCTGTCAGTTTGAAGTAACCCATCCTTCCTTAACCTAAGTGTAAATGGTTAATCTACTGGACAGGTACAGTGTACGTACGAGTGCATCACGTCTTCCCTGCATCTCAGATAATATAGACATGACAGTATCTCTGGTGTACGCCTTATCAAAGTGTAGCGCACTAAAATAACGTCATAGATACACAGAATGCACCCTCACTGCAACTGTTGTGCATCTCACTTCCGACAGAAATAACGCATCGTCTGTTTTGCTTCAGCGTTATGTTACCTTTATGTTCTAAACAGCCGCGAAACAACAACTCAAACTACACATCCAATCCAATCTACTGATAACAACGATGCAAATAAGACTATGTGTTTGGACTAGAAGAGAGTTTGTACAGAAGTTCCTAATAAATCACATTATTCTGAATGATTTCTGGAACAATGCAAGTCGCACGGTCTCAATACAAACTGCAGCAATGCCAAACAAGCAACCATCCAACAAAGAAGTGTGGGCTTCCAGACGACTGCAACATATCTTGGGATGTCACTTCAAAAGATTCTTACATAGCCAACGAAAGAGGGGAATCCTGAGTTTGCCTAAAGTTAATTTACGCAGTGTTGTTCCATTGTATAAAACCGTCTGTATATTTCGGGAAAGGATGCGCAATGCTATAGACGTGACCAAAACATCGTCTGCAACTTCTCAAACCATAGATGATAATACTTCTTCAGACGATCATTGATATACTGTTTACTTGTTTGTGTGATACGATTAGAAACATAACTCTTCCTTGCAAGTTTCGTTTATTATGTATAATTGAGAATATCTTTTTTTTTCTTTGAATGTTTTTACTACGAGTATTCCAAAGCATGATGACCTCATTCTTATTTTCACGAGTGAACATATTTTTTTTTTAACATGAATAATGAATTATTGTATTCAATGTAGTGTTAGTTTCGCTGAACTGTGTAGTACCAAATTTAATTTTACCTATGACCTATTTATTAACCTCTATTAGGCGTATTATAAAACGAAATAATGTATTCGCCCTCTGGATAGTTTCAAGTCTCTGAAAATGTACATAAATTACCCTTTCTTGTGAAACGCACATACGTTCCCATATCTGAGTGACAGGTAAAGGTAGTGGTTACGTTTTGTGACTTTATTTCTATGTCTAATAAAACTTTACGACTTGTTTGAACTTGAATGCAACTACGGACTTGTAAGTTAGGCGGAGTACAGACACAAGAGATTAGTTACCTGTAAAAACATGTATTACGGGCATCCCGAGCTTTTTGTTATGTTTTATACCATCTAGAAAATTCAGCAACATCAGTTGGTAAGCTAACATTTTCATGTAAGAATAACATATTTGCTGCATAGCGACTGTGTTTGCCTATATCGAAAGCAGTAGATCATAGACTATACCACGTGTATCACAATCAAGCATAGAGGAAGAAAAAGATCACAATTAGCTCCACAGACGTGAATGAAGCCATGTTCTTTAGTCTTTACTAGAGTCGCCCATGTGTTGACTTATTCCGTTGGAAAGTGTCGTTCCTTGTATGTTTTCTGTTTTCTAGAAGATTAGGTGCTCGTTAGCGAGAGTGAGGCTTTTCAGAGGGAGGCTTTAAATTATTAACTGTGGTAACGGACTCATCAAGAGTTCAATGGAACATGGTCGCAACTCTTATAACAGTTAATGACAATGGTTCGTTGAACCGGTGATAGTTCAGTTCTAAACTTCTAGTATCGTTTTACTTCAATGCTTTCAACGATATCTCAGACGCGAAGTTTAAGCGATTAATGAAGCCAAGAAAAGTTTGCTTACGGGTACGAACATGCCTTGCGTAGATATGTGGATACAGTTTATAACTATAGTTTATTATAACAATGTATATAATGATATAAACGTGTAGTCTGTATTTCGTGTTTTATTGTCTAATGATGGTTTTTATACACATTGTGCACTATTTACCATTACTTCCAGACTGTAGTTAATTAGTATGGTTTATTGGAAGCAACGATGTCAATGTTGTTTTGCATCACTCATAAAATATCAGCGTACTCAAAAACACTGACTTGTCTGCTCTTTTCGTTTTCTGTAGAACTTGCGACGGTGGGAAAACCAACAACATTAAATGCGGGGATATCAAAGCTAGTGCACGGTTACCACTTTAGGGCTCGTTAAAGATGCACTCAGGCTCACAAGTGACGAAACATTCTTAAAGATCGAACACTTGTAAACTTTTCAAATATATTTGTCTTTACAATAATGTAAAATATATTTACAGAAACAAAACAACGTCATTTGTGTCACGGAGGTAATTTAAGCATTTTATTGTCTAATTTTGATTAACAAAGGCCCACTCATCAATTCAAATATATGACATATTTCCCAATAATGGTGTCCCCTTTTCAAACGTATTAATATTCAAACATACTTGTATTGATATTATCTTAACGGTTATAGTTCATAGTTAAACCAAACATTATTAAACTGATCTATATTTATTATTATTTTAAAAAGGATGATAAACGCGAGTGTGCCTTTAAGCCTGAGAAAACATTAACTGCTTATATGAGCTTGGCATGGATGGGTTGTCGAGTGTTTTTTGTTGATGCTGTTGTTGTATTTCTCTGGTAACTTTTGGGAAAGCGCAACTTATAACGTGATCGAAATACCTAAGCACGCCGATTTTGTTGTGCTTCCCATTTAGCCTGGAAAACTGAAATGGAACTTGTCGTCGATGTATCAGCATGCATACATTTTGAAAGGAATAACAGAAACCTATTGATTCTAGCAAAAGTAATATTTGATATACAGTTGACCACAGTAACTACCTGTTCTCCAAATGTTGCCTCAAAAACACGTTACAATGTATAGAAACTTGATGGGTTTTTTTCTTTAATATATGCATGTGGTCGGATAACGTATAGTTACTGTGAAAGCAAAGTTTAATCGTCAGAGATCAAATGTTGTGTTCCAGATTCAGACTGAAATTATTCACTCGATTGTAACCTTCACTCAGCTACACAGACGCAGTTGGTATCTGCTCTAACGATTTGATGTCATCCATAAAGAGAAAAGGAACCACAAAACAGACTGTTTCCTGTTATCAAAGCATTAACGGCTCTCTGTTGGTTTAGAGATTGCGTGCTTGTCTTCTAGTTCTGAGGTAGAGAAATGTACGTGCGAGTACAACCACTTGTTTTTTAGTATAATGAAAAAAAAACAGACACACAGGATAAATTACAAGAGAGTATTTTGGGGATACCATCGCTCGAATGTCAATTATTGTCGAAGAGTTATGCAAGCTCTTTTTGTGTTGCTGATTTTGTTGTTGCGTGATTGTATTTATGTGTGTATTGTTTGATAATCATGTGTTAAGTTCATCAGATGGCTAGTATGATTGGTGCCAGGGTAACCTGTGTTGTTGAAAACGTAGTGTCCAAATAAAGATAGTGTTTGATCATGAACAACAGTTGTAGAAAGGTTAATACGCTCAGTTCACTAAAAGTATTGAATGTTGATTCCTAAAGTATTGGGTGTTGAATGTTGAATCTTTAGTGTTGGATGTTTAGTGTATAATGGTGAATGGTGAATGGTGAGTGTTGCGTATTGAATGGTGAATGGTGAGTGTTGAGTGTTGGATGTAGAATGTTGATTTTTGAGTGTAGAATGGTGATTGTTGAGTGTTGAATGTTTAGTTTTGAATGGTGAGTGTTGGATGTTTAGTGTTGATGGTGAGTGTATAATGTTAAAGTTTGAGTGTAGAGTGGTGCATGTTGAGTGTAGAATGTTGAATGTAGAATATAGAAAGTTGAGTTTTTGATGTTAAATGTTGAATTTCTGAATGTTGAATGTTGAATGTTGAGTGTTTAATGTTAAATGTTGAATGTTTAATGTTAAATGTTGAGTGTTAAATGTGAAATGTTGAATGTTCCGTTTTGGATGTTGAGTGTTGAATGTTCATTGCTAAATGTTGAATGTTGAAAGTTAAATATTGAGTGTTGAATGTTGAATGCTGAATGTTGAGTGTTAAATATTAAGTGTTGAATGTTGAATGTTAAACGTTGAATATTGAGCTTTGCATGTTGAGTTTCAAATGTTAAGTGTATAATTGTAAATCTTGAATGTCAAATGTAGAATTTTTAATGTTGAGTTTGAATATTGAATGATGTTGACCGTCACTGAAGAAAGCTTCAACAACAAGTCGGCTATGTCTTCGAAACACTCGATACTATTAAGTTTTCTTCATACTTCAACAAACGTTTTCAACAAACACTATGCTGGCGCAATTTCTGATAAAAAGGAGGTGATCTCTGGCGTGCCCCAATGATCTGTCATTGGGCCAATAGTCTTCCTAATTTATGTAAATGATCTACCCCTCTCACTTACTAGTACCTGTGCTGACATATTTGCCGATGACACCTTAATTGGTACATCAAGCCACTCTATAGATACATTGCTAGAAACCTTAACAGCTGATTTACAAAATGTTTTATCCTGGTGTAATTCAAATAACATGTCATTAAATGTTTCTAAAACTAAACGTATGTATATCTCATCTAGACACAAACAACAGATTCTTGCAAATTGTGATCATGATATAAGTATATGTGATAGTAAAA
>ENA-OREC01000695-OREC01000695.1-marine-metagenome-genome-assembly--contig:-NODE-695-length-14416-cov-14.220796_pt1 | contig 14416 bp, 7 predicted proteins | sample MGYA00248626_ERZ508543 | MGnify/ENA primary metagenome ERZ508543 (study PRJEB26211, sample SAMN05518279) | marine metagenome | isolation source: Puget Sound, Washington, USA | host: Bankia setacea... | reverse complement strand
TAAATACTGGTGTTCTCAGAGAGTAAATACTAGTGTTCTCAGAGAGTATATACTAGTGTTCTCAGAGAGTAAATACTGGTGTTCTCAGAGAGTATATACTAGTGTTCTCAGAGAGTATATACTAGTGTTCTCAGAGAGTATATACTAGTGTTCTCAGAGAGTATATACTAGTGTTCTCAGATAGTAAATACTAGTGTTCTCAGAGAGTATATACTAGTGTTCTCAGAGAGTAAATACTGGTGTTCTCAGAGAGTAAATACTGGTGTTCTCAGAGAGTATATACTAGTGTTCTCAGAGAGTAAATACTAGTGTTCTCAGAGAGTATATACTGGTGTTCTCAGAGAGTATATACTGGGATGAAGCAGGTATAATTGGGTTATGTAGTTATATACAATTCAGCATTGACACGTACAATTTATATTGTTAAGAAAACCTTACCGCCCGCTTTTTTGTTTTGGCATTTTTAGACTTGCATTCTATTGCTACCCGCATGTTCGTTCATGATTAATAACACTGTGCTTTATTGAAACGTTAACCTTATTTAAACAATACGCACTCATCCAGTAGGTCAAACCCGTAGGTGTATTTTGTAATTTATACGTTGACCTATTTAGAAACTATATTATCATACTGTTATACCTAAACGACGAACTGTATTGTTTCCATACTTTAGAAAAGAACTTAATCGTTTTTTAAATGTTGTCAGCTTTGGATAATTTAATTACCAGTTCATTGTACAGGCTTGTATTGTTCGTTATGTTGACATTAGCTCGTTCATTCATGTATTGTCCAGTACTGTCCACAAGCTTTCAAGGGAACAAACTCTAGCGTACTTTAACGCATGCCATGAAGAGTATACTGTCTTAGTATTTCGGTTTAACTTTGTCAACAACCATATTTCATTAAAGTACGTCACAAAGAAAGGCATGTTCAAAACATCTACACCTTGTTTTATATGTTCAACTCTGGTTTGGTATCTTATTTTGTCTTTACTTGTAAAATTTCTCCATAGACACAGCTTGCTGTCTGTGTGGCATATAAATATATACATACAAGGGATCAAACTCATGCGTACTGGTATACATGGTATCAAGAGTTTATTATCTTATTCAGTTTAACATTTTCACTGAACATATTAGTCAACTTTAGTACGTTGGTAATGTTAAAACGTTTCGACTTCGGTTGTATATGTTTTGTACTAGTATGTATGACTATAATTACAGGTATACTAGTCAATCAGTAGTTAAATGTGCTTCGATTTTACAGAATAATAGATAAGTTCTGCATTCAAGGGAGACTACTCGTACACTACCGGTATGGTTATCATAAAAGGAAATGGCTTTTCTTGGACAGTGTGCACTAAACATTGACTATTAGTTCTTTGATAACTTTTAAAAGAGTTTTCAAGTTAGTTTGTGTGCATATTTAGCAACTGGTATAGAACATGGTGTATTTGTTGTGAAAGTAGAAGTCGAGTGCAAATTTGAAAACGATGTTTCACACAGGGATCAAACTCGTCGTCTTAACAATCATCCGAAACGCAACACAGAACAACATGTCGTACGTCAAGAGAGCTTTGAGACAATTTACAAACTATAACTGTTGAAAACTTTCACGTTTACCCAAGTTCTTTTTTTTCTTATTGACCTATAGTATAACTGTATATGTCGTTTATTGAGTGTACATCAATTAGTGTAAGTTATGCAAAGGACACAGTAATTATGAGCATGTTGCGGAAACTATCATTGGCAACTTCACAAAGCAAATAATATTGGCAATATCAAGAATATTAACTACCATTAAGTTGATTGTTAATGAATTGTTTGATATTGCAGTAAGTGGTATCGATATCGTTAAAAATGCCTGTGTTGAGTAATTAAGCAAGATTATGCTCTACGTGATTTTCTCGGCATTCCAATACTCGTTGATTTGTCAATGAAAAATAGTTGTGGTGTTTACTGTTTACATGGGATTCAATAGAGTGACGTACATCTCATTACTGATCTGGAGTTTTCAAAGTGCTGTAAATTCCGAAACAAATACCAGAGATTATTAACCTGTCTATTTATGTTAAGTACATCGAAAGTATTAATGTGGTGTTTATTTGTTGTTGATTATTGTCTGCTTTACCTCTATTGGAGTTGTTTGTTGTGTGATCATCATTATATTTTGGCTTGTATTTTCGTTTTCTCTTGTACGGAACATTAGTACAGATCTTCACTATTGGTTTTAACGTTCGTACTTATTTCAACAATCCTGTATTTACGTTGGATCATTTCTTTGACAACTGTATTTTAGCAGGGCCAATGTGAACGTTTAGTGAGATAGTTTAATGACATTTGTAATTAATTAGCTGTGCTGTGCATGTTGGTGTCTTGTAGTCGTGTTGGACTCTTCATTGGCATGCCTTTCAGGAATAAGCAATGGCAACTATACTATTATCTTGTTAATCATAATAAACCGGCCTTATTTGATATTATTTGTCGTCCAAAGTTGTGTTTGGTTGAAATCACATGCAATGGAATTCAACGAACCCCAACAGTAATTGTTATAACTGTTCTTGATTGGAACTTATCTCTATAAGTATGCTAATACACGTTACAAGGATCAAGTCCAATATTCACAAATACTCCTAACAAAATATGTAGGCGAACATATTGCAAAGGGTTATTTCTTTGAAGTCTTTATGTACAGTGCGGTGAAACCTTTCTATATGGTTATCTATCCGAATCTGTTTTACTTCACATTGATACTTTCCCAAGTGTAGAATCTAATACAAACTTTAAGATTTATTGAACTATTTTAATTGGTTCTACTATGTTAATGATCTTCATTGACCCTAAACAATTAAATCTATATTCTTTAAGTCGGTTAATGTTATTTTATTGTTTGGTATATTCAAAAGCGTGATCAAATAAACGTATTTCGGTTTGTGTAGAGTAAATAGTATATATAGAAAAGACAGTTTTTCCAAAATCGCCATGTAAATTGATACATAGTATATAATGAGTTAAGTGCGAACTGTAATGCAGACGCGAATGTCGTTGACAGCATATTGTTTGTCTTTAAATTCAATATTTGCCTCATGTTCTGTCTTATTTCCTCAAGATAATGAAAGATCAAACAAATGGACGTATGAGTTAAACGTACAATGTCATAACATGTCCTCTGTTAAACAAGTACTTTCCATTGTTATCGTTCACAAGCGTAGGATATAAAGTGTACAGTGTGTTACTTCAGATGCAAACGCAGTTCTTGTAGTTTGAAAGTTAGTGTAGATCAACTCTAACTGGACATTACAAGAAACACGCTCCAAGCATTTAACCCTTTCAACATCAAACGTACAGCGTTATGTCAATCAGTACTGGTAACGAAATATCAAATCGAGGCTATCGTTTTACAACACAGCATCATACACATTATCGCGCAGTAAACAGAACACATGATACATAGACAACATAAATAGATAACTAGAGTAACATTTAAACATACATTACAATTTCTATGTAGAACTAAAAATAAAAAGAAACAACTGACATTTCTGTTGTTTAGATGATTTAGTCGAAGTCGTGCCATAACTGTTCGGTTGCAATCGTTCTTCATGTACATACCTCACTTACGGTCTGAAGTGTTTTAACCATGCGACAGATTTAGCACAGAATTAGACGTGTGTCTTCGGACAAGGCGTTTTCGACGACACGATGCCTTGACTTCGGATATTGCAATTTTTAGTTGTTGATTGGCATTCCTTAGTTGTTTAACAATATATATTGCTGTACCGATTGACGTAAATGTAGATAACTACCATATTTGTTCATCTATTTTCAGGTGAGTCCTTGTTCTTTAGTTGTGTTTGAGTTCAAGTGTGGTGAGTACTACTAGTTATGCGTATTTGTTTAACCCTTACATAGTTTATGTTTTAGCTTTCAGTTGTCGCTCATATTTACCGTTATAAAGTTGAACTACTAACTTCATTCTTATCTCCACCCCACCCTTAAGTTGCGTTATTCTTTCCGGTAATACACGCATATATGTCATCACTTGTTATTACTTATTGTTACATGAGTGGATCCCCTCAAAACACAAATAAAGTTTTATGTCTCATTATATCTCGTAACTGCCTTGGAGATTGCGGTTCATGTCGTCGATACAATAACCACAACTGTATAGATGTTGTCCTTACGAGTTGCGTGTTCAAGCCTCTGATATTGAATTCAATAGAAATAACGTCATGTAGTCGACTGGTCAAGTTTTGTGCCTAACAAGAAATCATTTGTTCCCGTCTGTATTGAGTGTTTCCTTTCTCTGTCCTCTTGAAAAGGATGTCATGTGGTTTTGTTTTTATTATCCAGGGAGTATCGGCTATAGCTATGTACAGTAAAGGAGTTGCCATTGTTCTGTTAAAATGTACACGCAATGGTGTAACCATATCCACAGACGAGTGTTTATTGCGATGTTTTGTCGTTGTTACTTCAATTGAAGAAACATTATGATTTAAAGGGACACACACCCGCATTGTTTATTACATTTATTTTCTAAGATGTCTATGTCGTTCTGATGCTTGTTATAAACCACTTAGGCCTACTGATAGAATGGTTAATTCCTACGCATCAGAACTCCAAACCGTTGTTAATGATGTGTTATTGTATATGTATAACACTGACTTGCTGAGTGCTGTACTAATATATTGACATATTGTATCCAATGCATATAACATAATAACCATGTGGTCACCAAGTCGGACACGTTGGTTTCCTTTGGGTGCCCGGATTCCTTCCACACGAAGAGCACACGGGCGCGAACATTGGAACCAACTAGAATGATTTGTATAAGTTGTATAACTTGTTTCGTAATCGTTGTAAAATATAAAAAGTTTGTACCTAAGTTTTATGAAATGCATTTGTTAATGTTGTATAATCTGTTTAAAAACACGAATAAGAAAAAAGAAATTAAATCAGGACGAGTAAAGAAGTGGATCAACAATTCTTAGAAATTACATGTGTTACAATTGTTTTTTTGTTTCCGTTTCGTTTGTATAAAAAGAACATGTTTTGATAAAAATGAGCTCAAATTTACATAGAAATGTTTTTAACTGTTTTATATTCAAACATTTCGATGACTGTTCATACGCTAAGACTGTTTGAATCCCAATAGACAACATCTAACCAAATCAGTAGAAACTCAAAAACGAATTAACGAAATGAGTTTACAAAACAAGTATTGTATTTTAATACTTTCCCTCGGGAATTCAATGTCAGTTTCTGTTACTAGAGTAATTGCTTTTTAGCTACATTTAAACATGTTATTTACTCAACGTTTTGTTCGAAGAGTCTTTTAAATGATAACACATTGTCTTCATCATTTTAATATTATCCTATACCGAATCTTTGCACCACATATTGTACATTTGTAATCTGAGAGAAGTTATTCCGGTATGTTACAAGAGTACATAAAGTGTTGTACCGTGTGCGCTGGATACATTACCTTATACAGTAAACGTGAACAATTACCCGACGCCATTCATCGCATGACGTTCTACATCATTACAATATCACTTTGCTGTCCAAACGTCCTTTTCCGCCGCATGTTTCGTCTTAGATTGGACGTTGAATATATCGATTAAGGTCTTGTGTTGAACGGCCTGTTATATCGATAAAGCTGCTACCATGACGTCATCACAATCATTCCTGATAAACGTTTCCATATTCTGTCACATACTTCTTTATAAAAGTACACGCATTTATTGTTGCCAATACGTTTGAAAACGTGACCTTGACCTATAACTGAGCTGTATGGCTGTAGTTTGATCTTCCAAATACCGGTACAACCACCGAACTCAATATCAATCAGAATGTACGTGTCGGTTACTCCTTTGGCCGTTATTTAAGATAGTATCAGAACGAGCATTTTGGACAGCGTACTCAAAATGTGGTCTCTAGAAGGCCATTGGATACTGTATACATTTTGCTCACGTATCTAATTATTTGTCTTGGTTTGAAGCAATCTCTTTCTCTGATGGAGGGAATGACTGCCGAATAGAAGGGGTACTTCTATATTGTGCATTAGTACTTGAATTTCTTTACTCTAGCAGTGAAATTGTTCAGAGTGTAAGCCTGGGAATCACTGGTATTATCCACAGTTATGACTGAATCGTGCTCATGTATGTGTTTCATAACTGAAAACAAAAAGAAAAAACATTGCTACGACTCAAAAACAACATATGCGTGAGGGTCCGAAATATGTATATCCGAATTCCTCTGCATCAGTCCACGTATAAGTTTAATTCGAAATAGATAAGTATGTCATAGAAGGAATTAGCCCAAACAACAGCCTTAAGTAGACTTAACTATAAACATACATCATAACAGCATACATTAACACCATACATTAACACCATACATTAACAACATACATTAAAACATACATTAACAACACATTTCTCTCTATATATTATCCCCAACAGTAAAAGAGACACACTAAACAGAAGGCAAAGGAAAGGATAGGTAGACGGAGATTTGTTGAAAGCCCTAACAAAGTGGGGGCTTATGTCTTACATTAACACCCTTCACACATGCTTTCGTATAATATTGACAAGCTTATGGTAAATAATAAAACGTTCACATAGCTTTATTAATTGTAAAGAATATCAGCAACGTAGTTCGGAACTGGAAAAGAAACCCTCTTAAACACGTGCAAAATGGTAAATAATGTGTAAACAGTTCAGCATGACCTTCTCGGACTAAACTTAAAATAATTAGTTGTTTTAAATTTGGATTAAGGTAGCCGCGGGGAAACTTTGTTTAACTGTTTTTAATTAAATTTAATAACCCTTTGGTATCTGCTGTTCTTAAATACTTGTTGTCTGTGTTGGATTTTATGATTTAGGTGTGTTCATAATAATGATAAGATAATGGAGCTTGTGTTGTCGGTTCTCGTACTCGCTAATAGGAGCCTCATGTTTCAAACTGCACAGTACATGTTGGACCTAAAAACTCCGTGATTATATTTGTTTAAGGACTTGATGCATCGTTATAATTACATAATGTTAACCACATCGGGAAAGTTTTGATGACTTCGTTATCCATTTAAATAGGACACTTTGACCGTAGTCAAATCAAATGGTCACACATACCTGAATGTTTCTTGTCTCGAATGGAGAAAAAAACCTTGGCCGATTTGAACTCGTCTCTATCAAATATGGAAGCGAACTTTAAACTATAACTCTTTAGAGCTAATAATAACACAATACATTTCTAGAATGATATGACAATATTCGCTTCGGAAGCATAGCATTACTCTAGGTGAAGTATTGTAACAACTTTGTGATATGTCACTCTGAGAAAATACTGAATATTGTATTGAGGGAATAATACTAAAATGAAAACACACACAAACAAATCCAACCTCATATACTAACGAAATGTCACGTTTGACAAAGACTTGACATGGTATCGTCTTTAATCGCGAATTCTCTAGAGAGTTTAAAATCTCACTTTTCAACTTGCGTCTCTATTAACATTTGAAGAGACAGAAACGTATGAATGAAATCGTTTGAAGGATTAAAATGTTTAGTTGTAATCTGGAGTATACATAGAACAACTAACAATTCTTTAGAGACTAGCTAACAAATCTTTAGAGACTAGCATGAAAGCTTTTTGTAGAAAACATTAGATGCGATAAGACCGTTGAACGACATATCATGAAACAACAAACTTGCACAGTGATGCTACTGCTATTGTTTGTGTTTCATAATCTTGAGTGACACGCCCCGGGAGAATTTTAAGTGCTAGTTAAAAGTTGAAAATTTTAAGATGTCTGTTCAAATGAAATAATGAAGTCGATCAATTGGAAAACAGGTCAACGGCTGATCTAATTGTGAGACACTAACATATACAGTGGAACAGATACAACGGTTTCTGTGTTCAAAGTTATTGTACAGAGAGATTAAAATGACTTAAATACATTACAGCCTTTACTTCTGTTGTAATTGTATTCTGTAACAGAAAGAAACTTCTCCCTATATTCGAATAACAATTTCTATTTTTGCGGTACGTGCACTTCTCTCCGGCGGTCCTAAGCGAATCGAGTGATTGGCTATTTGTTCAGACGACGATGTAATGTAATCAACTGTTTCTGATATAAATACATCAGTGCATCCGCTTTTTTGAATGTCTGAGCCGGCTTTAACCATTTAAACAGACGTTGTAAAGCCTGTTAACTGCATTTCACCGTCTAGAAAAGACATGGTGCATACGATGTAACACTTAAATGTCAATTAAGCATCACGAACGATACTTAGTGGATAGAAGAGAACAAACGGTTGATTATTGTACACGTTATATACACTGCTTTATATAGAGTACAACAATGTGTCTTCAATGGATTCTTTGTAGAACAAGTATGGATCTTTCAAATATACAAGATTAGCCAACGAATTCAGTTAATATGGGTCATAAGTTGTGAAAAAAAAGCGAATGCAAATTTGGATAAAGTAGTGTCAATGTCATAATCTAATAGGCAAATTGGTTTGCAATTTTATATTTGTGAGTCTGTCAGTAAATGTAATATCCACAACCTGTTGGGTGCATATACGCGTTACGCTTACTAAGTCAACTGATTTGATCGAAGTGTTTAGTAAACAAATGTGTGTCATCATTCGGCTTTAGCCTCTTTGAAACATTGGGTCACGACTTCCTTCACATTGTTTTAGGAGTGCATTCCACACTAATGTGTATTCCTGTGAACGATGTTAACATGACAACGGTACAATCTCCTTCAGCTAAACAATATCTTTATCAGATAGATTTGCCATTATTGTCTTGAATCATCATTTGACATTTTCTATTCGATCGGTATGTATGCTGTTTGTGTTACGGGTTCAAACGAGGGATACATTCGAAATAAATGCTTTCTCACAAAGTCTGTTTGATATTTAAACTCTTTAGACACAGCCGATATAGAGCAGAATGCTAATGATGAGATTTCAAACTTGAATCACTGGAAGATAATGACTGTCCACAGTTATAAATAATTAAATGTTATATTTCCTGTATAAGCGAATGATTAGACATATGTCTGACAGGGAAGGATTGACCAATACGTTAGTGTGTATATATAACTATAGATGCTTGTTCATGATGTCGCCCTGTTTTCAGAATAGATTCTTTAAGTTACAACCCTAAACACTTAACGGGTCAGATCTTCTCGTGTGTGTGGGGGGGGGCGGGGGGGGAGGGTGTGTGTGAGTGGGAGGGGGGGGGGGTTGCTGATGTAACTTACAGTATCCAGCCCTAACAAGACAAGTAACGGAATTGTGGTCATCCCGCCTCGCTTCCATTCCTCCAATGAAACAGTGCCGTCTGCATCATAGTCAATCTCTATCATCATGTCTTGCAGAATCTGGAAATATAGAATTACAGCGTATAACATGATATTGTCTTCTATTATGTCAGTGGTGCAATATAAATGTTCTACAATGAAGTGGAATATGAAAATATATAACATGTCAATTTAACCACCTTTTCAAATCATTTTCACTATATAAGGTACCTTTTAACTCTTGCTGTTGCTATTTCTAAGGTTGTGATTCTAATGTTGAGGTAAAATGTTCAAATTTAAAAGTCGCTTAAAATGTTATAACAACTACCTTGCATTAAACCTTATATACTAGTATAGAGCTTGAAAACTGTAATTTAAAAGGTTTAAAGTATTTACATTAAAATTAGAATCACAACTTTTAACCAATATAACAAACAACAATTCAACATATTGAACCAAACTTATTATCTCCCTTGATTGCTTGGTCAGGTCTCAATGAAATAACTATGTTCTGCAAGCTTCAAATTAAAACACAAAAGAGTGTATTATCTTGTATAAATGTCTAAATAACAACTGTTCTAACTTCATTTCATCTAGGATATAATAGGTTGACTTTCAGTGTGTATACATATCATGGTGCAGATATAACAGTATAACCTTATGGTTGTGTCTAAGGTATGTGTCATGTATGGCTATCAATAGAATGCATGAAGTATCAAAATAGACATTGTCAACGAATTGAGTTGTTACAGTGATATAAAACTTTCAACATTTAATGATTTTATTATAGTTTCATCTCAAAGTTTTGTTATAATCCTATAACTTTAGGAGTGCATTGTGATGTAATTTGACCATGAACACAATAGAATAAGACAGCAGCAAGGGTGATCATATCAATCTATAACAGCCTGTTACAGCAGAAAAAAATGATTGTGATAAAATAAAAATAACATCTACAACTACAAAGGATATCCAAACAAGCCGATATCAGTACAGACAAATTTCACTGTATTTCACGACAAAGTCGGTCAAACGCTAAATCAGCAAATCACGATTTATTTCAATAACGTTCTTCAAGTGCCTTCTCCAGAAATAAATGAAAGATAAACACACAGACTGGGACCAAAACACATACACAATAGTACACAATTCTGACAGAAATAATAGGGCCACAGTCTGTCAGCTACAGCCAATGAATCCAAATTGGGTAGAAGAACATATTAGACTGGAAATTTCTATATATCTAAATTAGACAGTAAATTATATACAACTTGACATTATGAGGCAATAATTTGAAGTATATATATAGTTCTTATAAATAGTTCTTCTAGGGCAAAAAAAGGTTAAAAACATAGCTAAGTATCCTGTTTATCACACTGTATGGTCAAAACTAAAAAAAACATGAAATGTAAATCTTAACCGTGTACACGTCATAATGCATCACATGGGCATATTAACGTAGCATGTAGTTCTCAAACTCAAGTTACAATTGTAAAAACCAACCTATAATTACGGATACCCTGCTAACATTCACCCACTAACAAGAACTGCGTAATAAAACAACGGATACTTGGGGTGAATAACATCCTCATGCTAATATATGTATCCCCTTTCCACCCACATATAATACAATCTACCCATGTCAATGCATTCTCACACATTGACAGCATTAGACCAAGCTATCGCTCTATTTTTAAGATGGATATTGTTTACAAAACTGTGCATACATTTTAAAATTGATACTTTAATGTATAGCAAGAAGAATGCCGTATTTTAACCGGCTAATGTTTACAAAGCGGTGCATAGAGTTTGTCATTGACACGCTGGTATTTACCGGGCAATGCAGCTAACGCCTACGTATCTAACATTAGATTATGACATAGGGTTTTGCCTGCAACGTTGTGTATGATTGATTTAGGGCTGCATTAATTAATTAAACATTGAAAATTGGCAGTGTAACTATCATCAATTTATAGTTCAGTTTTGTTGAGTAATTTATCATTTTTGACAGGCAATGCTTTATGTAAACATTTTATATATAGTTTGTTAACTGCAGCTTTAGAGCAGTTGCAGACTGTTGATTTCAACACACAATATGTGCTTACTTTTGGAACCTGGGTATTGTTTCAAAAAGTGTCCTAGGACTGAGAGCTTATGTAAGTTAGACAAACTGACCAATGATAGAGCAGTATAATACCATATTATAGTTAGTTACATTAAGTTCACCTACAATGATTGATACCCCACCCCCACAACGTTTCATGTTATCTATAAATATATAAAATAAATATAAAAAACGCAACCCAGACACGGATATCCTGGCCCTAAAAAAAATCTTTGGGTTGAAAGGTTTTATATTTTATAACATATATTTGTTATATTGTTTTGTAGCAATGCTGTATGTGGGCCATAATGACTTCACTTAATGGTCCTTTAATACACTGAACTTTCACAATATCATAGTCATTGTGCACAATTGGATGAGGCTAAAACAAGTACCATAAGTGGAAATGAAAACTGCAGAATTGCTCAAGTTAACACCACTCTCAACAAAAAATGAAGAATTGTAGGCAACAACATATTGAAACTCTCTAAAGTATTGTCAGCATACAACTGATAGCCACTGAGTCACTGACTCAAATTAATTCATCAATATAATAACAAACAGATAGGGTTTCATATTAATTGTCAGTATGATTTTTCCACCATCAGCCTTGTCATCAACCCAAGTCCCATGCCACCCTCCACTGCCAATAGTACACCACTTAATTCAATTACAATTTTGATCATATAATTGATAGCCTTTTGTTAATGATACCATAGTGGGAAAAAAGCTGAAAGTGTGACAATGCTGTCGGGTTTTTTAATCAAGTTCATTATTATCAAGCAGTATCTTTCGAAAAAAGTAGCTCAAAGGAAACTTTATGCTGGCAAAACACTTATCTATCAATCAATTAACCATGACATAGATTGTTTTGACTTTAACTGCTATTACAAGTACTAATTAACAGATATTGGTGCAAAAACGGTTCAACTGCCTGATGTATTACGGTAACTTGAAGCCTTTTACTGTTTCGTCCATCAAAATCATTGTTTTCAGTGAAATCCTCCGAAATATAACTAGTTCCATATTCTAACTGACAAGTGTGTAGGTTTAGTTTTCATTTGCTAATTGCTTTAGGGAATTGGCGATTTTTTATTTATGAATATTACTAAATTGAATCACTTAATGGGAGATAGATATACATGGGCACTACTTCATAAACAAATCAATATAGAACCAAAGGCAGAACCATTCTATCTTCTACTGTGTTTTATATCAGTTACAGCGTTTTGCTTTTTCACCATGCCACAATGTAAATATCAACCCTGCCTCTTCAATTTCCATGGACAGCAAAAAAGAAGGGAGAAAAATGAGAGTGACTATGACAATGTTTATAAATATAACAATGTTTGAACTCTTAAAGCATAAATGTGATGGGATTGCAAGGACTTTGTGGTGTGTGTTCATGTGATGGTATGGAGAGAGTTGCACAATAGAACATGTGATCTTTGTATGTAGGCACCTAAGCTGCTTAGGATGAATAGTATGAACTCATGTTGTATTTGCTAGAATTCAATTTTGACAACATATTCATATTTTTGACAAGCAATGTATCTATTGAAAACCATGAATAAATTGAACACTCATTCACAAGTGCAGTATCTGATTAAGTATATTATGAAGAAAAAAATCACCAGTAATGCTTTCAGCATTGTATGAAGAAACTTCACCTGCAGTACTTTCAGCAAAATGTCATTATATGGACTAGCGTGTCAGCACATTGAAAATGTCAAGTGACCTCTGTCGAACTGAACTATCTCAGAAATATAATCACCATTAACCAGATTATTTGTGAATGGATGGCAGTTCTTGAACAATGTCACTATACTTACTGGTTTGAGCTCTGACACGTCCCAGCCTAGATACTCAGCCACGGACATCATCTGATTTACTATACAATCCAGCTCCTGTAACGATACAATCATACAATCAACACTTAGTATGATATAAGACTAATAAACAACAATATATATGGTCACATAGACTTGGGTGATAACTTTTACTAGTGAAGACAAACCACAACAACAAATACAGGGAACATTCTCAATATCTATATACATATCCTACTCATTATAGGGTATGGTAAAAACAAGAGGAGATTTTAAAATGTTCACTCATCCTGCATCCAGTGGAAAGTTCATGCACTGATCTATAATAAGAGCAAATATCTGTGAAATGTGCTGTAAGTTTAGAGGGGTTATTTAAGTTCTCATGACATTTGGTTAGGTAAAATACCTTGATGGACAATTTCTTATTTTTTTCAAGAAATGTTTGGCTATTGTTTTTCGTATGAACTTTTCAGCTTGTTTTTCCCCAGAACTTTCAAGCCGTTTTTTTAGTTGTTTTAATGAGCTGAGGTCAAGATAGCCCAATGGGGCCGGCATCTTGGCAAAATCCAACATGGACGCCATCGAGTTGAATGTAAATCACAGGTATAAAACTGTAAGGGTTAAACTCATAAATGATACACTATTTTAGGGTTTTCATGGTCATTACTAATTTAGAATTTTGGGGATATCAACGAGACATTGAAAACACAAGGTTCACCCAAACATACATTTACCGTGTCAATGAAGGGCTAACTTGACCTCAGATCATTAAAACAACATCTTAATTAAATTCCTTTATCATGATTTATGTGTTGAGCCCTTCAAGTTTTATACCTGTGATTTACATCCAACTGGGAGGCGGCTGTGTTGGATTTTGCCAAGATGGCCGCCCCATTGCAATGGGCTAACTTGACCTCAGATCATAAAACAAAATCTTGATTTGCTTTCCTGACCCTATTTACCCCTAATTTGATGTATCATTCATGATTCTTTTAGTTTTCAAACTGCAATTGATATCTCACCCGGATGGCAGCCATTTTGGATTTTGCCAATATGGCGGCCCCATGAGACGCCTGTCAGAAATCCAAACAGTATGACATGGGCGACCTCTGGGCCAAATTTGGTGCTTTTGGAAGAATCTGAACCAAAATATCCCTAACACCCC
>ENA-OREC01000694-OREC01000694.1-marine-metagenome-genome-assembly--contig:-NODE-694-length-14424-cov-14.410957_pt1 | contig 14424 bp, 8 predicted proteins | sample MGYA00248626_ERZ508543 | MGnify/ENA primary metagenome ERZ508543 (study PRJEB26211, sample SAMN05518279) | marine metagenome | isolation source: Puget Sound, Washington, USA | host: Bankia setacea... | reverse complement strand
TTGTTTAAAGCTTCTGAAGCAATATCGTACGATTGAACAAATGTGTTCAGATGCGCATAGTATTACTTTAAGCAAGTTTCTGTTGAAAAATTACTTCTAAATCCAGATTGAAATTCATAAAAAAAATTGGTATTAGTAAAATGTAAATATATTTGGCCATAAACAACTCTTTCGAACATTTTGGAAACAACACCCACAAGATAAACAGACCGGTAATTACCAACTGCGGGTTTGTCACTTTTCTTATAAAGAGGAACAACTCTAGCTGATCTCAAATCATCTGGAACAACTCCCTGTAATAATGACAAATTGATAATATGAGCTAGTGGTTCAGCTAAAATCGAGGCACCATCTTTTAGAAAAGTGATTGGATTTCATCTAGACCAGTAGCTTTCTTAACACTTAAACTGTTTAAATACTTAAACACTACACTCTTTGATACTAAGGAAAAGGAAAAACTATTTATATGGACCCCCTTTTTTTAAAATTAAATCTTCTTACAAAACTAAGACCGAATTTGTTTACTTCAATTTGGTAACTTTTCAACCAGTTTAGAAGCCACTGTTGTATACAAATGGTTAAACGTTTCTGAAATTATTTTCTTGTAAAAACAAACATTATCATTTATTTTCAAAGTTATATTGGTTTTAGTTGATGAACCCTTATTTGAAGGTAATCCAATCTGCTTCAGATGTTGCCACACGATCATGGAATCATTTTTTTGTTTTCTTCAAGCTTCTCTGTAAAAAAGTGTTGCTTTGCTTTAGATATTGTAATTTGAGTCTTGTTTCTCAGGGATCTAAATATATTTAAATGCTCTTCTATTTTACTTTGTTTATATTGTTTAAAAGCTGTTTCTCTCTGGATTATTAAAGCAAGAATATCAGAATCAATCCAAGGTTCAGTTCGTTGCTTAATTCTAGCTTGTTTGATCGGAGCAAGACTGTTGATAGCAGACATTAACACATTTCTAAAACAATCCCAAGCTTTAGTAACATCATTACTAGGCAAGACAGAGTTCTAGTCTTTAGACAACAGACATGCTACAGTAAAGCTGTCCTTACTGTAGTTTTACAAAGAATGTATGTTTACAGAATTGTGACTACCTACAGTTTTAGACAGTTTTCTAGTACAAAATATTAAAAAATGATCACTGAAACAAATAGATACAACACCAAACTGAGATATTTTGCTTGGATCAGAAATTAGAATGAGATCAATAGCTGTTGGGCTAGAATTACAAACTCGTGTGTACTCCGAAATCATTGGACTAAAATTGAACATGTGTTATTTCCCATACATTGGTATTTTTTAAAAATGGTCTCAAATTCATGAAATTGATTACTAGAAGAACATACGGTGTCGAGAATACTATAAAAAGTTAGTTTGATTCGGTGGTCTGTAGATAGAAGCACATATTATAGGTTTGGTCTTCGGTAAAAGCAGTTCGATCCAAGTAGCTTCAAAGTTGATACACACTCCACCTCGATGACGAGTCCTGTCATTGCGTTGTATGCAATAGTTGGATATATGAATTTCTTGGTCAGGCACAGTATCGTCCAAACCAGTTTACAGATATGCAGATGCAGGCAACTCTGGTTCTCTGGGCAATTAAACGTACTTCGTCAAAATGGGCAATAAGACTGTGGGTGTTGATATGTACAAAGTACAAACTCTTTTATCTAACATCTTATATTCACTGGTATTGTAAGATCGATTTGAATGTTCAGCGGCTGGGCCTGGACATGGGTGTACATTGCCACACAGAAGAAGGCACACGGGAATGTAATTGTTTCTATATCTATATCCGTCTTTGCTTCTTTTGGAAGTACAAGTGTCCAAACTGATAACATTATTATAAAACGAGAGTTGACCATAACTAATAGATAAACAATTGTTGATAACTGTGCAATTGTTTGGATATTCTGTGTTGTCGGGGTAACGGTACACTTGGGATAATTTAAAGTTGAGTTTACGTTTCACAGGAACGTAGTCTGTAGAGTAGCATGATATTATGTATCTTTATAAGCTCCAACATTGTTTGAGGTGTTCAGATAAGATCACAAAAATCGTGTAATGGATTAAAGCGATGAAATTTATATAAACAATGCGTTTGCCTCCCTAGGTCATACACCACCAATAACTGTCCACCCCGCCGATCAAGAACTTCCATCTATTTTCTTTCTTAATCTCCTACGCAGTGACCTCCCTTGACAAGCAGAATATATCTCTGTCCAAGTCTCACAGTTTTACAAGATTCTTGGATTCTAGATTCTAGATTTTGCTTGTTAGAAGCTATTTTTCTTTTTTAATATATCTGTAGTTGTGACTTAAAATCTAAAATTATTATTTGAGGTGAAAATACTGTTTATAATTGGCAATATATATAGAAACTATACAGGTGTGTACCTATTCTAAGTAATTTGGTCTATGTATTCATCCTATAGAATGAAAACAGTGATCAGAATTATTAAAGATTATGACAAGAACATAGTGTTAAAACTGCCAAATACATTAGTTTAAATATTTATTTGAGAAGAAAGGAGATCCTATTGATCCCGTCATTTTGTTGAACGCCCTGACAAAATCTTTACATGATCAACCGTTATTGGACTACTTTTGAGAAATTAGCAGAGATTGAGAGAGACTGCAAAGAACGACAACTCTGCATGTCCGTATTTCGCTTCAGCTGGGGGCACTTCCGGTGATACTGGAATGGAGTTAACGTTCTATAATTTCTCTTCAAAACTTCGAATCACAATATACGTATATCAACCATTTATCCTTTTTTTCTAGAAAATAATTATTTTAGCTTATAGTTTAAAAGCTATATTTTCGCGAAATGACCAGTTTTCTTAATTCTAATAGTATATTTTGTGTGGTAATATCCTGTTATTTTGCAAAATTGAATGGACAAGATTGGCCAGTTTCTATGGTAACCATATTTGACTGCTAATACATGTACATCTTGTATCTATTTAATTTGTCTTATTCTTTTGCTTAATATTCTTTTGAGCCATAAAATGAACATTTTTAGCCAGCTTTTATCATTTTTATTTTTTTTCACATTTCACCGATATGTTGTGTCATGCTTATTGTCACAGCCTCTTAACACCTCGGCGGTAGTTTAACAATCGTTTCACTACGGATGACTACTATCTCACATTCAGCACATGTGAAACTTGACTATCGCACTGATAATTTGTACTCTTCGATGACCATTGATTAAGTATACCATATAGCAGACATTCAAGGACTAGTAGACACACGTTTTAGATAAGTCATGAGTCGATATCATTTCAGAACGATTTAGAGTACACAAGGGTTAGGGTTAGGGGATTACATCTAAATAATTGTAATAAAGCTTCATGTATACATTGTATCGCAGCTTCTTGTAGCATTAACCTTTTAGCATACTATGACTGTCCAATTCTGTTAAAAGAGTTAACAACATAAATGACAGCAAGTCTGTGTATTCACTGGAAGGTGAAGGTTTGGCCGACGATTCTTAGTTTTCAGATATTTTTTTCGCGAGTAGGTCACATTTGGAATATAATATTGTGCTAATTTGTCTCGAGATCAAATCTACGTTTGGTCTCCAAATCTTCCTTTATTTTTCGCGAAACCTGTTTTGTCGCATAGACGCTTACTTGATGTGACATTCTCATAACTTCGTTGTGTGAAACTGGATAAATGTCAATCTTTGAATCGTTTGAAATGACAGCCATGCGGCTAAACCTTTTTTTAAAGGAGAAGTTGTTTCTTGTCGATTTACTCCTTTATATATAGACACTTTGATGGAAGGCTGCACTTTGTCTATAGACAGGAATACAGTTGCGAGATCGTAGGTGGTGTAGTATTCTCTCTTCCTTTTTTAAAGTAAAGTAACGGATTCTGACAGCATGGTATAGTTTCTGCTATACGCCGTTTTACCGTTGCAGCAGTCGGAAGGAATCTTGCAAAAATGCTTCCGTAGAAAATAGAATAATTGGGCTTTGCTTTTAACGAATACTTAAATCTCTATAACTTAATGTGGGTGGTGAGTGAAGAAATGTGAACACAGTGATATATCCATCAAAGACAACAGCAGCATTAAATTGGGTCATTTAACCCAACTTAGTTCTTATGTATTAGTCGTGAAAATAAAGATGTCAATATGGAGGTGAATGGTCATGTGGCGTTAAGATACTCGTAAGAACACTAAAGGTCAGCATAAAAAGAAGAATGTTTCTAAATCCACAAAATGACACTGTAATAAGTGAAATAAAAGTTATGTTATGTTTTGTTCGGTTTTGTTCTGTTCAATTCTACTATTTTCTAGCTGTCACTTCTGGTGGACACAATTTGAACAAAACGATAACCGCCCTATGTTACAGCAGTTTGTTTTGATGGAAGTATTGTTATGATCAAGTACTTATTGCTGCATTTAAGGTGACGTTGAATCATTCCGAGTTCCTTAAAACGGTTGTTGTGGATACTTTGTTTTGTTGTTAATTAAGTAGTACTGTTGTTTGCTGGTTGTTTTGTGACTTATGGTGGTGTTTGTGTTGATTATAGTTGGTAAAAGTACATACCCATATAATCAAATAACTACTCATGCGATTCTTGAGTGTGTGTTGGCTTAACTAGTGACATTTATGATTGACCACGTTTCATCTGTTCGTCTTTATAGTTATTACCTTTGCCAGTAATGTTAACTACCAGCGACAATATTGTAAGAACTTTGAAATGATTACAAATTGCTGATACCGGTAGTGATATTGGTCTTGGTCAATATTAAAGGATCGCTTTTGAAATCACATGTAATCATGATCTTTAGCAGCTTTAACGGTCAAAACATCAGTTAAACAAATATTACATTCTAGTTAAATTGTGAATAATCAATAATAAGTGAATTGCACTTGGCAGTAGATAGTGTAGGAATTCAACATACTAAACCAGCAAAGTAGCAAAAGTTAACAGTCATTGGTTAAAATCACGTTATAGTAAAACTACATTAACAAAATGTATGATAGTTGCACTAAAAATGAAATACATATCCTCTGTTTACTGGCTTTATTTATTAATATTTATATTCACTGTTACAAACTCATATTTGTGTATTTAGATATGTATGTCTAGTAAGAAGAGGTAATATTTATTCATTAAATTCAATGTAAGGAATATTTAACCCATCTTATCTCGGTATAAGTGATATCAACCGCCAATATACAAGTAATCGGTTCTGAGTTTGCATATCTTTGATTGGTCACTATCATGTTAATGTGTTTAGCTTATCTATCTTTATATATCTTATAGCCAATATATCAATATTTCGGGCAATATGGCAGTTTACGGACTGGGCAGTCCAAGCTAAAATGGCATATGGCTCGAGGTGAAGCTGAGGCCATGTTTTATTTGTTGTAGTATACCGAATTAATGGACTGAGATGTTTTTTGGAATATAAAAAAGTAGAAAGCAGTTTTGAATGTTCATAATTTTAATTGCTCAACAGATTTTCAAATTTAACAAACTTCAAACAAAAGCACTACAGGTACAGTTTCACAATTGTAAAAGCACAGAATTAAATATGTAAAGGTGACAAAAAATCTACAGATCTGACCATTTGTAAAAGTTTAACTGTTTAACAACTTTGGTTTAATATAACCTTTAATAACAACAACACCAACAATACGAGTAAAGTATCACAATTGTAAAATCACAGAATTAAACATGTGAAGGTGACAACAAAATTACAGTTCTGAATATTTGTATAAATTTACCTGTTAAACAACTTTGGTTTAAAATTAACCTTATGACAGCAACAATAACAACAATAACAATGGTAAACTTTCTCAATTTCAATGTCTCTCTATGACACCAGACTGAAAATATCTTCAAAGACAATGAAACGAAAAACGCAAGACCTTTTGTGCATGTAGTTATACATTGTGGTTATAAATGTTGACGGCACATCCGTGAAAAGAAAAGGATAACGTCTGTCCTTGAACTTGTGCTGAATTTTGAATCTTTACAGTGTCAGATTGGACCAGTTTTGTTGTACTTTGACTCGCTGAAACTGCACTGCATGTTGAGGCTTCATTGTTTGATATGTCTTTTAAGATATTTTCAGTCTGCGAGAGAGACATTGATAACATTTAATCACAACCATCATCAAATATATTATCAACATTGGAATCATCAGTATCATTTCTAAGGCTGCTCAAAACTGCCGACATCTGTTGTTTTTGCTCAATGGTCGTATCTCTGACGTAACCTTTGACTGATGCCTATTTTGTGTGACCTGACACTGTCATTATGTGGCGAGCTTTAAAAACTGCATGACGTAACGTTGTGATCGTGGTTGCAGGAATGCAGTAATTGGTATATGGTTGTGAGAGACAAGCAAGGTCAGATATCTCTTTCATCTTGTTGCCCAGCTTGTTTTACCCAATGACCTGTTTTCATACCAAACGACATCCGTCTCAAGACATTCTTGGAGTCTGAAACAAAGCCTTGCGTTTTTGAATTCTTTTTTGAAGATACTTCTGAAAGCTTTTTACTGGACACAGGCTTCCATACATCCTAACATTTATATCTTCAATTTCATTGCTGGACATTCCCTGGTGATTTTTTGAAATTTCGGACTTAGTTTGATACACATATTTCTTCCCATCAGCATCAACCGCAGTATCAAACATTAAGGCAGTCAAATCCCTCTGATGTTCATTCCCTCGTCTGCAAAAATACATACATAGTTCAAACCATACTTTGTTTAACAGTCCACAGGATGTGTTTACATTAAACGCTATTGATGAGTAGAGCTTTTCCACGTCTGGTTTTTGTATTGGGTTATTATGCTCAACTTTACCGTGTCCTTTTTTGTATGCGTCCTTACAAACAAACATACAAACATCTCATGTGCCAGGTTGAATGCTGGGTCGTTGATTATATCGAAACCTTTCAACTGTGTAAGAAACCTGAAAGTATAGAAATTGTCAATCTTTTAAATCAATTTAATCAAACATAAGTAAAATGTATTTGCATTTGGACTTCAATTTTATTTTAGCTTGGAAAACAAGTTAAACTCTTACTGAATTTTAAGCAAAAAAGCAATTTGAAAATGAACCACGGGCTAGTTAGAAAAAGATGCAAATAGACTATGCACAAGCCCTCCCTTAAATGCCAAGAGTAGCACCATGGAGCAGCGAGAAGCGTTTAGTCGTGAGTTCGAAACTGATCACAGGATTGTGTCAAAACAAATATGTTAGATCATTGTTTTATCTAAAAGTTCGAAGCATCTTTCTCACTTACCTACGTAACCCACAACGGTATCGACTGCAATGTTGTTCGTTTGTACAATTTCCCATCTTCTGTGTAGACCGTCTTTAGTCTTGTGTTCAGTTCATCTTCAGAAACGTTTTCAAAGTCCGAATTAACTAGTTGTGTGTCCAAATACTCTCTTTGTGTTATTTGACTCCTTGCCATTAATTAAAACAGCCATGTCTTCTTCAGACAGGGTAGCGAATCTGACAGCAGCCATAGTGTTATTGTCGTCTGATGTATGTTACATATATAGCGTAAAATTAACACTGTAAAAACAGCACTAAACTAATTACTTCCCTTGGCAAACAATCGAGTTATTTGCCCTTGGTCAATAAACAGTTTGCTCCGGGCTTCACAGCGATTTAATGACCGGGTAACGTCACATTGAAATAAGAACAAATTATGCAAATGAGGTATTAAATGAAAGATATCTATCTATATATCTTATAACCAAAAAACTTCAGTTGTACAACGCCAGTGGATCGGTTGGTAAACTAGTTGAAGTATTATTTACATGATCAGTCGACCCAAAGAACAAAAAGTCAATACGGGATATTGGGTGACAAATACAAATCCCTGACAAAAGTAGAACCTTACAGCCTATCGCCAATGGTGACTTGTCACTTTACCCGTCAGATTGTTTCTGCAAACGATTGGTACTGCAGAAGTACGGAGAGAATGCAATTAAAGCACTACGTTTTTAATAATAATAATAATAATAATAAATACTTGATAACTCATGAAGTGATACATTTTAATTGAACAGAACAATGACCAACTTCTTTAATATGAGGCCTTCTACTAACTACGATTATAAATATAATGATATGAAATGAAACATTATTGATTAACAATTACATATTTGGAGGATAAAGATAAAGATGATGACAATATATTGAGAAACCCAACAACAACATCAACACATGTATAATATGTATATAACTATTAACATAAAAAGTGCGACAGGCATTCTAACAGCTATTAATGTTACTGATCTTCAAATGATCTGCGAAAAGTGTTTAACCTAATTTTAAAACTTTCCACAGAGGGGCTGTTTATAATACATTTGGGTAATTCGTTCCATGTTTTCATTCCAAAATAGCTAAATGAATTACTTTTGAACTTTGTGTTTGCAGGTTTGTCATTTACAATACTTTTCTTGACTGTAGACCTAAGGTTGTAAAACAAGTTATTAGAAAAGGTTAAAAGTTCTTTTACATAAGTGGGAGTTTGATTGTTCAATGGTTTAAAGATCATAACATGTGTATAGTAAATACAAATAGTGGGAAAGGATAGCCATTTTAATTCATTAAACATAAGTTTAGATGATGTTTTGAAAGGTTTTTTAAGTACAATTCGTGCAGCACGTTTTTGTAACTTTGTTATTCTATTTGAATTTGTTTTATTACTTATACCCAAACAATGCACGCATATTCTATGATCGATGAGATATAGCCAGTGTAAAACACTGTCTTCACATCTAATGTCAAAATTGGTTAATACTTTTCAGTAAGTTAATCTTAATATTCACCTGTTTACATAATTTATCAATATGGATATTCCAAGTCAGAGTTTTGTCTAAATGGATTCCTAATAACCTTTGTGTCTCAACTGATTGTAAAGTGATACCTTGAACAGATAGGGACAATTCAATCAGTTTTGAAAGCTTTCTTTGTGGGCCAATTGTCATACATACAGTTTTACTTGGATTAATTGCCATGTTGTTTAATGTGCACCATTTATCTACTATGGTCAAGTCATGCTATAAATTTGGTTCAATGCATTCTATAGATACATCTGATGATTAATAAGACAGGTCCGGGAACTAATTGTTAACATCAGTAAATCTACACTAAACAGTGCCATGAACACGATCCAGAACATCCGGTTGAACAGTAATGGGAGAGAATCACAACCAATCAAATAGAACAAACCAGACAAAAGGACCAATTGTTTGCAAGTTGCTGCACTGTTTGAATAGCAATGACACACCATTTCTCACAAACTCACGCCACGAAAATCACAAATGGCTGTATTGAGGTTTTACCTGTGTTCACGTGACACGATCACATGGTTCGTTTGCAACATTCGCCTTTTCAATGTGCTCCGTCATTTCCACTAACTAGGAAATTGGTGATTAAATCGAGACATTATTTACAAGGCCATTAGTGTTTACGGTTAAATCGACTGATAAGGTTTATGTTTAATTGACTACATGCTAGGAGAGTTGGAAATGGTTCTGTACTGGAATCACACAGTCATTAGCGTGACATATTGATCCTAAAAATTCCATATTGTCATCTCGTTAAAGAGCAATCACAACTGTTTTACAAAGGTGAAAAAGTACGATCATTTCATGCCAAATAAACTTGGTACTTAAAAATGGTTTCAAGCAACAATGAACATAGCTTCTCAGAATGTTTCATCAAGTCCTACCTTCAAGGAATGATGATTGGCATGCGAATGTGTTTATATTTGTTTATATATGTTTGTGTATGACTATCAACAGTCGAGCCTTTTTGTTAATATATGTTTGTGTATGACTATCAAAGGTCGAGCCTTTCTGTTTATATATGTTTGTGTATGACTATCAACAGTCGAGCCTTTCTGTTTATACATGTTTGTGTATGACTATCAAAGGTCGAGCCTTTCTGTTTATATATGTTTGTGTATGACTATCAACAGTCGAGCCTTTTTGTTCATATATGTTTCTGTATGACTATCAACAGTCGAGCCTTTCTGTTTATATATGTTTGTATATGGCTATCAAAGGTCGATCCTTTCTGTTTATATATGTTTGTGTATGACTATCAACGGTCGAGCCTTTCTGTTTATACATGTTTGTGTATGACTATCAAAGGTCGAGCCTTTCTGTTTATATACGTTTGTATATGGCTATCAACGGTCGAGCCTTTTTGTTATATATGTTTGTGTATGGCTATCAAAGGTCGAGTCTTTTTGTTTATATATGTTTGTATATGGCTATCAACGTCGAGCCTTTTTGTTTATATATGTTTGTATATGGCTATCAACGGTCGAGCCTGTCTGTTTATATATGTTTGTGTATGACTATCAACAGTCGAGCCTTTCTGTTTATACATGTTTGTGTATGACTATCAAAGGTCGAGCCTTTCTGTTTATATATGTTTGTGTATGACTATCAACGGTCGAGTCTTTTTGTTTATATATGTTTGTATATGGCTATCAACGTCGAGCCTTTTTGTTTATATATGTTTGTGTATGGCTATCAACGGTCGAGCCTTTTTGTTTATATATGTTTGTATATGGCTATCAAAGGTCGAGCCTGTCTGTTTATATATGTTTGTGTATGACTATCAAAAGTCGAGCCTTTCTGTTTATACATGTTTGTGTATGACTATCAAAGGTCGAGCCTTTCTGTTTATGTTTGTTTATGGCTATCAACAGTCGAGCCTTTTTGTTTATATATGTTTGTGTATGACTATCAACGGTCGAGCCTTTTTGTTTATATATGTTTCTGTATGACTATCAACAGTCGAGCCTTTTACTGAATTGGAAATAGAATAAATGAATGCTAAAACACATTAAAAACTAAGATTTGTTGTGTATGGGTTTTTGCTACTATATATAATGTTTTTTTACTTGATTAGAATTGCGTTTTATTCTCAGATGTGAGGTGTTCATTTTTTGTAAAACAGTTTGAGTTTTTTATCACGTATCAAATACCTCGATTGTTGATAAAAAAAAAGAATAAGGACACACAGAGGTTATCCATTAACTAGGAGAACAGGAGTGACTTATTAATAATTAAATAGAATGCTATACAATGAATCAAGTAAACAGGTGCTTTTAAGTGGGATTGTTGCTCAATACATTATGCATAAAGTATGACTTGTTATAGCTTCGCACCAAGGAGTTTAACTTAAAAAACATGCAGCTGATACCGTTTTGATTCTGTGAGTTACACCTCAGGCGGTTAATATGCAGCCATTTGCTTTTCAAAACGTGTTTTGTTGTTTGTATAGATATAAGAAATACATAAGTAGTTCAACCCAACTATGCTTGGGCTCAAATGAGATGATGTTTGTGCAAGTTTTCTTGTATATACTTGTAGTATACCAGTTTTGATAGGAAAGTTTTAAACAAACAATCACAACAACAATACATTAGTGGCCATCATTACACGAGCAGAACAATAACAAAGGCGTTACATGAACAAACCTTGGATAAGTGATGAGCTGTTATTTGCGCAGTTTCTATATCTAGAGCACACTTTAGGACCAGGAATCAGATCACGTCATATATCACCATCATTTTCTCATTCTAGTGACATTAGGGTGGTGAGAATGGGCACATATTACACCATTAATGACGTGCGTGCAAATTGAATCACAACTTTTGTGGGAAAGATGAACAAAATACAATATTGTAATCAATAATATAGTGCTTTAACGTTTAAGCTGTTGTCATACGGTTTGAATTTCTATTACATCAACAAGAGAATCTACTACTGTTACTTGTTACTATAGGTAAACTTAACATAAGACTGGACAATTATAAAGAGCTTATAAACTTCTTTCAAACAAGTGGAAACGATGTTATTAATGACGAGTGGTTTTATATGAATTGACATAATTAATAATGTTTCTCTTCATACCCGCAAGTTGCGGGTACATTTAAGTAAATGAGACACCCGATACTGACGTGTATCTATTTCATTGATTACATTAAATGATTAAGACCTAACATGTTTAATTTTAAAAAACATTTATGCTTAAAGCAAAGTCGTAAAATGTTATTCATTACATAAATCTTACATTGAAACTTTTGAATAAATAGTTTTGGGAGGCAAGAGTGGTACTTTGTTTGTTTATTAAAGATAAAATTACCAAACCGAGTTAGCCTAGATATAATTGCAATGGGTAGTCATACAGATTTACGTACGTGATATATCAACATTATTGCTAATGAATGATACAATAGTATAAACGAAAACATGTACCAACCTTGCCAATGGACGGCCGTCAGCAGCTGAGTGAATATTTTCCCGCGTTTTCCAAGTCGCCAGCTCATAATTCCAGAGATATATTCTACTAAGTCACACATGAAATTAAGACCATTTTCAATATACTTGTTTTCTATTAACATGAAAATGTTCAATTATTTACAGGAATGATTCATGGTCTGTCTCTGTTTGTTGACCACATACTGCGTTAGTTACTTAACTCATTGCTACAGCTCATTCTAATTCAAACTGACAAGTGCCATATTCACAGCAGTTCCACTATTCTAATTGTCGTCGATGATGCTCGATTTACCGCCAATATTTGAGCGCCATGGGACGCAGCAGACTAGAATTGTCCAATACCGTTGCGGTCTAAAACGCGTGCTTAGTCTCTGGGAATGTAGCTCTGACTCTTGTTTATAGATTTCCGCATTACCAATAAGTTAAAACAATCCGAAATTGGCGCCATAGGTAGCAGACGATATTTATCTCGAGGCTGACTCATTATCTCGTTGAATAAATGTCTTTTAAAACGCCGAGACAATACATTGTAATTTGTCATAACAGTATTCGAGTCGTTGCAGCAGACGACAATAGATAAACCAAACGACAATACAGAACCAGACGACTGATCTAAACATATCGACACTTTTTGGAACTATATAGAACGAAGACTTTTTATCCGTACTATCTCTGACAATATCCGATGTTCGGAACAGCTAAATAGGACAACCATTAACAGCAAGGCATGTTTACGCAGTGAATGGGAACTGATTCTTATTTAGCTAAATCTGACGTTCAGCGTAAACACTCGTAGTGTCCTTTGCATTAGATTTTTAGCTTGGTCGTCTAGAATGTATTAACCATTTTTACCACTTAATTGTAAAATACATTTCCGTTATTTCTCTTTTGTTGGGCACTGACGAAGGTGTAACAGAATTACGTTTGGTACATTTTTAAACAGCAGTTTCTGTATGCAGGCTTATTTTAGCTGAACATAGACTCTCTGAAATATGGCAAGATAAGTGTAATCGATTTCAAGTAAAACGTTTGAAAGTTAAACTGCCATATATACCATGTACTGTTAATCCTTAAGTAGCATCATATTATACATATCTAGTCTACTTAGAATGAAAATGAAAATTCAGAGTTCTTTGTAGTGGAGTACATAAAAAATACTGATATGCTACTTTGTTTTTGTGTCTTTTTTTATTTATGTAGACATTGTATAGCACTTAAATCGAAACACGAATAAAGAACATTAATTTTGTTCCGTAACATTTGGGAACAAAGACGCCATTGACCTTATCTTTGAATCGAAATACAATCTTCCAATGCATCTGACAGAACATATAACCTATACCGGTAGCATAGAACATATAACATACTCAAGAAAACGGATACTTCTTGATCCTTCATTCATTTCTTGTCATAGTTTGTCTAGAATTGTCAATACTTCGTGGCTAGTACTTATCTCAATAGTTACAATTTGTAATTTACGTGGCTATTTATCTTGCTAACGTGGCTATTTATCTTGCTAACGTGGCTATAATATATCTTGCTAGTCGGGTAAGAAAAATGATTTGCCAACGAGTCTTTTTGTACAAATTGTCCTGTCTATGGCTATGATGTATATTTGTTTAGATAGTTATACTAATAAGAGTACTTGTCGTTTTGATATATCAGTGGGTATGGCTTTTTACGTAAAACACGTCATTTATTTGTATGTGGTAGTTAACTATTTCAATAGATATCTGTCAAAACCTGGTAAGATACAAGTTATTACAGAACCACATAAAACAGTTTCTCTTTAACAATGGTCCATTCAGCAGATGAGGGGAAACTTGGTTGGAATATAAATGGTTCAAGATAGAGATCATAAGATATGTCTAGAGCTAGTTTAAAATTGGGCCATAAAAGGAAGCGAGCCAAACAAAGACGCTGGAAGAACAGAGTAATGGTATTGCATAAGTGACCATTAATTGATGGATTTATGGGTACTCTTGGATAAAAAAAGACCCTCCAATGTTCTTATGCCTCTATGATTTGTCCATCTGGTCAAATACACACACACACGCACGCACGCACACGCACGCACACACACACGCACACCCGCGCACCCACACACACACACG
>ENA-OREC01000693-OREC01000693.1-marine-metagenome-genome-assembly--contig:-NODE-693-length-14431-cov-12.564581_pt1 | contig 14431 bp, 8 predicted proteins | sample MGYA00248626_ERZ508543 | MGnify/ENA primary metagenome ERZ508543 (study PRJEB26211, sample SAMN05518279) | marine metagenome | isolation source: Puget Sound, Washington, USA | host: Bankia setacea... | reverse complement strand
TAGAGCACGTATGTTAAACATAAACTTTCTCATAAGTTCAATACTTTAATCAGAATTAAATCCCTTAATCATATAAAGCGAAATATTGTTTTGTGTAGTTTATATTTTGTTGTTAGTGTTTTGAACGCTGTTTTTCGAGTTGTTTTGGAATTCATAATACGCAACATAATAAGTTTTCGTGTTTAGTGATTAAATAAAACTTACTTATGACACTCGTGTTAAGGTCACTTAATTGTTTTGTTGTTTTGTTTTGTTTTACGTCCAACAAAGGGTCGCGTTATTTGCTGTAATCAATACAAAATTAAAGAGCAGTCCTTTACGTTTCAAACTGCCCTTAAAGTCCACCAATGTGTATTCAGACATAATCTTTCTTCGTATAGGTTCTGTTGTTTTTTGTGTCATATTTCTCAATCAGAAGACCATAACATTATCATATTATGAAGTAAATACATAAGGTGACTGTGACGCCATCGCTCTATATTATAATATGTTCATGTCATGATTTCGAACATAATTGTCGTTGCTGTTGTCGTTGCTGTTATTGGTGTATGTAGGGGGGGGGGGGGGAATTGGGCATTTTGGTTACTATAGTTGTGATATGTTTTGATCTGTCTTGTTTTTGGAAGTGATCTGATTATTGTGTTGAACAGATCTGTGTTGTGTTTATAACCATCTTTTTATCAGTGTTGTAGACCTCCTGACATATATCCTATCTCTTTCCGATAAATAGAAAAACAAAATATTTAAAGAAAAGAAATAGAGACAATTGATCGTTAGTTAAGGGCTGCTTCACTGCAACACAAATTGTTCAACACAGTAATAACTGGATTCTGCTTTTATAATTTTTTCGCTGATTTTTGCTTTATGGAGTTACAAACATTTAAGCGGAGATTTTAACTTTTCATTTATTGTTTTAACTTGCTACTACAGTCTTGCTAACTTTTGTTATTTTTCCTAACACTCTCTGGATGCGGTAGAAGGCTATTTAGGTGTAGTGTATATGACTAGATAGGTTATTTTTACTCTAGTTATTTTATTCCTGAGTTTTTTTCTTCTCACACGAAAAACTCTTCTAATCTAATCTAATATAATCTGGTTTGCTAGAAAATATATCGAGGGAGTGAGTGCAAAAGGGATCTAAGTGCTATTGAATAAAGATGCAGATAGAACCCTTTTGCGTTCAAAACCCTCGAAATAACCCCCTGGTAGTTTGGTACTCTCTAATCTTGAGTTTTAGTTTCTCAGAATTTTGTTTCTTTGCACATGAGTAGTCAGGCCTTGAAATTAGTCTATAACAGTGAATGGGTTTTTTTTTAATCATAGAAATAAAACAGTACTCATCAACGTTAGAGAGTTGTACCCCCTTGGTTTGTGAAATTCCCGTTTCTATTCCCTAATAATAAACTTGTAGATACTGAGTGACAAATATTTATTCATAAAAAACTGCTGACTCGACTGGCTTTTGTAGACAATTTTGACCCTTAGTTTAAAATTAGAAGTTTTGAGTTTGGGTTTGTTTTAAGTAGATTTTTTTAAAAGCCTAAGACACTAGGAACGTGTGAAGTGAAAGTTGTTTGATATTTCCTTATTTTTTTGGTTTTGAAGATGCCTTCTTTTTTATTTTTTGCAAAAAAAGTAGTAAAAATTTAGTTGTATTGGCTTTATAATGGACTGGCATTTTTTGTTTTTTTTTGGTAAATTGTTAATGTTACACTTTTGATTAGAATTACACTTAGTTCTAAATTGTGTACATGTTTTTAAAATTTAAATAGGTTCAATTGTGTGAAGTTGGAATTTGTCTAGCTTTTTTGTATTCTAATTGTTTGAATCCATAAAGTTAATGTTTTTAATTTTTGCTAGGAAATGTTTGATTTTGTGGTGTGTAAATCAATGGTGAAGGCGATATATGCTGAGGTTACATGACTTTGCACTTGACCAGATATTACATTCATTCAATACAAGACTTGGTTTGAATGCTGTACACTATAGCTAGTTGATCATATTTATCTGACGGTTTTATCTTATCTATATTATGGCAAATGATTTTTATAAATATATATTCAGTAGAAACGTGTAAACAGAAACTATGAGTTATTCTCTAACTTCAATAAACAAAATATTCACCAAGTAACCTTTTTAGAAAACCTTTTTTTTGTCAATGTCTCTGTAACTGCACGACTTGTTTATCTGTAATTTTTACACACACAAACTATTTTTCCTTTTTCTTCCAAATACTATGAACAGGTCAATAGCTAATGCCAGGTAATACATGCAAGTCTCTTCTCTGTTCAATGTAACCAACGTTCTCGATGTTTGCAAGTATTCAGCCTACAAATACACATGGTACTTTAGTATAAAAGTACTGGTACCATGTTATTCTACTATTGGTATGTAAAATCTATGAACTTTGGCCTCTGCCATGGATGATCACTCTTGTGATTGGTTAGTTTAAATCAACAAAGGCATCTGATTGGTCAGTTAGACAACAATATAATAAAAAATCTAAATTTTGAAAGTTTTACAAAAGGCATTACATAACAAATAAAGTAACAAATAAAACATTTTTGGCATAATATCAAAGAAAAAAATATCACTGTTTAAACTTGTTAAAATAAAGATATTAAAAGGTATATGATATTGGTTGGTTGCATGCAAATCTATAGAGCTACAGATTGTGAGCCTATATAGAGTTGTGTTTGAGCCATTTTGGATGGGGACATGCTGCCAAAAATGAACAGAAGGTCCCAGTAAGGTCCATAACACAGCTCAAATGCAGCAGGAATCTGGCAGTGATGTTTGCGTTGGAAGCGTTGTATATGTTATGGTGCATAAATCAACTGCGTGCTCGATGTTTTCGTGTGTGAACTGTGTATTCTGTATTCAAAGTAAACTTGCATGACTGTGTGGTTTTTTTCATCAACATTTTTTTTTTGTATGTATCAGTGTATGGAAAGTGAAAATGAGAGCGGGCCTGGTTAGCATGTGCTCAGTTAATCTATATATATATAACCAGTATTGTCATGCCTTGCCATTGTAGATACTATAGACAAACTCTCCCCAACCCCCAGACTCTATAGAATAGTCACCCTGGCTTCACAGCTTTATGATATATACTCTTACTTAATGTTCGTTTGCTATTTTACATTGAAGCTACTTTTCTCCATATTTACTACTTCTTGTTTGAAGTGACGTGTTACTGACAGAAGTACTAGTTATTATACAAACATATCTACCAAATGTGTGCATATAAGGTCCCATATTGTCTTATCAAACATATATAATCGGAAATTGTCTTAGTTATTTGAAGTTTATATTTTAATTTGTGTTTTATTTTCATATAGATTGAAGATAAATGTTGGATTTTTTTTCGTGGTAACAAATCATAGATGTAACGATTACCATTTGCTAGAATCTAATTAATACAGCATTTAATACTTTATTTATTGTATATCTGTTTTAATGCAGACGTAAACAAATGAGTAGCTTAGAGACTGTTTGATTTGAACTTATCATCGCTGTAAACGACTCTAAAACAAGTTTCATGCATTTATCAGCTTTGCCATCAAAATATATTTTATGCAGCAAAATCACATGACCGAAATCACAACATTAAAGTTCATACTTCTCATTTTCATTTTGCTCCTGCCTGTTAATTTTATCAGCAAGTAGGAATATTGGATCATGCGCTCAGTAGGGGAACATATTTTTTGTCATTTTTTAATTCCGCAAATTTGTTAATACTGTGGTGTATTTGGTATAAAAGTAGTCTGCTTAAGAAGTAGTTTGTATAATAGCTCATATCATATAGAAAGCTTTAATTAATATATCAAGGATAGTGATAACGTAGGCAAAGATAGCTCTCCATATCATGGTCTAGAAAAGCACTTGTAACATATTGTACACATGTAAATAGCATTTTATTTCAAAGCTTCAATTGTTAAGACATTTACTAAACTGTCTTATCGAAAAATAGTTAATCATGCTTGACTTAATCTCTTCTAATCTTAAGTCTAATCTAAGTTTTATTTCAACGCTTTTCATCTCATATTCTGCTGCTTACATTTTCATTTCTGCGCCTTTTTTTATTCCATTGTTTCCAATTTCATTCTTCATTTCCAATTTCATTCTTAGTTTCTTCAACTACGATTATATTTCTGATAATATTCTTATTGGATACCCAATGCCTGAAAAAAAATCACAGTTTTATGTCACAGCGTGGTCACTGAAATGAACATGAACTTTCACAAATGACCGTCTGCTGTTTTTAAGCGTCTGCTGTTTTTAACATTTGTTTAAATTTATGTTTTCTACCTTATTAATTGTGACGACAGCTCAAACATAAAGGTCGTGAACCCAGAAAATAAGTTACAAATGCTGTGAAATGTCTTTGCCTGTACATTCTCAATAAAAACTATTTCAAACACTATTTTAATGGAATGATTATTATCTAACTACTACTCAGAATAACTTGTTAGTTTAGAAAAAAGGTAAGAAGATAAAACAACAGTTTGCATGCAGGGTTAGAACATGTGGTATAAAAACTCACTCTTGCACATCTAACATGAAACACATCTAATACACAAGAAATCTTGACTGACTGTTATTTGTGTAGCTAACCCCCCTGTAAAAGTCCATTATAACTCATTTAAAATCCATTATTCTAGCCATTTCCATCGATTCTCCTCATTTTCATGTTTCAGTTTTAGTTTCTAAATGTGTGCCGATTTTCTGTTGAGTTTATTTTGATTTTTGTGCAAGATTAAAGCATGACGAGTCACTGATTTTGATTGGTGCACATTTGTGGAGTTTTCTGCTTTCATCTTGCAACAACCAACCAATAGAAGACCTTGTTACAAAACTGACTTTGGTACTTTCATGTTGTCTAACTCCCAGGATGCTCCAGCAGCAATGGCCAGGGTTCAAAGGTTAACTGTGTTTTGTTTTATGTCCTAATTTCACTCAGGAGAGCTCTGCCATCTGTACTCAGGTATTATCTAAAGAACAATATGAGCACGGAACCCCTAGTGCCTGACGAACTCATGGCTGATCTCAAGAAGGAGGCCCAGATACACCTGACGCAGCTGAACACACTAGAAGTAGCATCACAACTAACACTGGAAGATTTCAAAGTGTTCAAAGAGATTCAATGTACGGAATTCGTTGATGAGATCTTTAAACTCAAATCCAAGTATGGCACACCAAACCTGAAGAAATTTGCAGACGTAAGTACGATGTATGGAGAGCAGGGTCGTAGAGAATAATCTCTGTGAAGTTGTTGTTATAGATATCGACATTTAATAGTTCTCAAGTTAGTCAACCATATTTTACTATCAACTATACAACGTTCCAGAAATGTTATTACAAGGTCATATATAGTTTAAAGAAGGATTTGTGACATTTAATTACCTGGACATCGAATTTAACATTTTCATGGCAACCTGAATTAACTGATTTTGAGTGACTTGTGTCCACTGTTCATGGCAGCAAGGCATTCAGTTTCCATTCCCGTGTGCCTTTGTGTTTGTCCCTCTGTGCTTGTGGTCACATTTCTAGTTACTGAAGAGTTTGTAAGAAAAACATGTTTGTTTAGTAATTTGGATGATTTTGTGTTTGAATGAATAAGTAATACTAAAATGTGTAATAGAATTGAATCATTATTACATTTAGTGAAATAGCAAACAAAACAAACAATTTCACAAGGTTGATTAATTTCTCGAAGGTGTATAATATATTCAGTATTTGATGGTTACTCATGTAATATCTGCCATTGACTCTACTCTAAGTGTTATATGCATTGTTATTACAGCTTGCCAATAAGGAGATGTTCTGGGTGGTGACGGAGGTCTGTATGGAGACAAATCTAGTCAAACGCATGAAGATTTTAAAACACTTCATCAAAATAGCCAGTAAGTAACATGCACTTACTAGTTGAAAAATGCCTTTGTTTACCCATTGAAAAATACCTTTGTTAACCCATTGAAAAATAAATAAGCCAATTAAAAAAATGCATATACCAATTTGAAAAATCCAAAATGTGTATATCTAATTGAAAAATGCATATTATACCAATTTGACATATAAATTCAAAATGTGTATATCTAATTGAAAAATGCATATACCAATTTGAAAAAAATGCATATACCACACCAAAATGCATATACCACACCAAAATGTGTATACCACACCAAAATGTGTATACCACACCAAAATGCATATACCACACCAAAATGTGTATACCACACCAAAAAATGCGTATACCAATTTGAAAAATCTAGAAACTCATACCAATTTAAAAGCCTGTTTGTGAAAGTGAAAAACAATAGACAGAAACTATTATTACTAAAGATTTTCACTATTTTAATTACTTTATTAATTAGATGCGTGCAGTATGTAATTCAGAATCACCATGTCAGAACAACTTATATTAAGCACTGCTATATCTGAAATTGTAAATCTCATTTGTTAATGGACAATTGAAATGAACTCCAGTTCTACAAGTGTTCCCAATCCATCAAACTGAGAGACAATAATCACATAAACAATAAAAGTAAAAATAATGTTCTTATATTTTGAACTAAGAAAGATTTCCATGTTCGACCACCAAAGTGTGTTCTCATGAAGAAGAATTGTTTTTATAGGGTATTCACAGTGAAGTTTTCCAATGTCTAAATAACTACACTGTGAGTTTTGTTTCTTGCAGTAATCTTTATTTTCATTTGTTTGAATAAGGTCTTTTCCACTTGTATGTAATTTCAACGTTCCTGTAATCTAAGGTCATAAGTTATATAGTTTAAAGAAGGACTTCAACCTTTCAATACCAGGACCTTGATTTATACAGGGGAAAAACCTTCATATTGTAGTCATTTGCCTGTTTTTCTTATTTCAGAGCATTGTAAAGACTGCAAGAACTTCAACTCAATGTTTGCCATTATCGGTGGCTTGAATCAGTGTTCTGTATCAAGACTTCATAACACATGGGAGAAAGTACCCAGCAAGTACAGAAAGATGTATGATGTAAGTATATGCCTTCTCTACAAGTTAGTTTAGTTTGTGTTTTGAGTAAGATTAATCCATAAGGAAATAAACAATGATTTTATAATTGTTGTAGGGCACAAATTGTCTTTGGATATGTTGGTCAGCTTAGTCAAGATTAAAGATGGCAACAAATATCTGTTCAAATTTATGTTCATGTTAATTAAGTGCACCTTTAAACCTACAATAAGTTGTATTGATTGATAATTAGAGTTGACAATGAAACTGTTGAGCTTCAACTATTACAGAGTATGAAAGACTTGATGGACCCTTCACGTAACATGTCAAAGTACAGAAATCTGGTATCCAGTCAGTATGTACAGCCCCCAATGGTAAGTGCTTCCATAATAATCCACATCTGACCCACTAAAACCTCTTCACAAGTTTCACCTCCACTCTATATCAAATATTTCAAATAATGGAGGATTTGTTATCAGGCTGCTTTGTTTTATGTGTTTTATAGTACTGGTTTGAAAATAAATAATTATGTTTTGTTTTATGTACTGGTTATTTTCAGGAGCATATTGTTTCTTTGTGTGTGATTATTATTATTTTTTTTTGGGGGGGGGGGGGTTCACATTAGTTTTATTTCAAGTGTATAAGTTTACTAAAATATTTAAATCTGTTTCTCATTGATATAACAAATGTGTTATCAGTTGTATTGTAGTGAAGCTAAAATATTTCCTGTTCAACACTATGGCTAAGAGAACGTGTGCAACTGTAAGCAATGATCGTCTTTCAATGCCAGTAATAAACAAGTTTCATTACAAACATGGTTTACAATTTGTTCAATCCCTCATCTCTAGCATTCACTGTCTGTTCTGTGTTCTAATGTACGACTGGTTTGTATTTCAGTTGCCGTTTTACCCAATATCGAGCAAGGACTTGACGTTCATCGACCTGGGTAATGATTCCAAGGTGGAGGGTCTCGTGAACTTTGAGAAACTACGCATGATTGCCAAAGAGATCAGACATATCTGTAACATGTGCTCACCCGAATATGTAAGTTGTGATTGGCAAGGGTGTTCAGAGAATTGGGTATTTACCCTTGAATGTTCAATTTATTGGGTATATGCATTTTTAATTGTTTTTTTGTGTGTAAAATTCATATTGAATAACACAATTTTGTCCCTATATTTTCTGTACAACATCAGCTATTTCAATTGGGTATCCATTAATTCTTGTGTTTTTGGAACCCTCCAGGATGCACACAACATGTTTGCGGGCACTCCGAGCGAGTACGACAACTCTATGTTTGGGGTGGCAACTATCAAGAGGTCCAAGAATCGGCGGACATCAACGGTACCGAACGCGAAGAAAATGTACGACGAGGCCCAGATGACACGGAGGGTGAAGTCGTACCTGAGTAACTTGCCAAGTAACAGAGATGAGGATAAACTTGCAGAGTTGTCTAATCTTTGTGAACCTCCAGGTTAGTTAATGTTTTGTTTATTTCAGATTATTGCTTTGACTGATATCAAATCCATGATTACTGCCTCTATTGATTAATAGGAATTACTGTTATTATGTAAAAAGATTGAAAGTTCTTTCCCACCATGTGTTCTTCACATTTGCAAGTTTAATCCCATAGCATAGCATGAAAGACATTAAATACTGAAAATATAGATAAAATCTGCGAGACTATTATTTGCGCTAGAAGAAAGATTCACAAATCAAGAAATTAGCAGTTATATAATGGCACATTACAAAAAATTACTCACATTGACAGGTGAAATAAACAAAACTAACTACATTATGGGTCAAATTTGTGAAATATTTCAGATGCGGATATTTTTCCAAACTAGAATAGACAACCTATTAGTGTTAAACTGAGTACATACCTTTTACCTGTATAAATGTACTCAGATTTCTTCTCTCCCTGTATTTCAGTGAAGAAGCCAGAGTTACCGCCTAGTTCAACAACAAGCGCCACAGTTGAAGAAAAGAAAGTTATCTACACAGGCCCCAAGTTTGGTACGTAGTGACCCCTAATCTGATCCCTTTACCTTCTCAACAACTCTCCCTAATTGACTATTGTTGTTTATTTTTCTGTCATTTTCCAACCGTGCTGTGTTTGTCTGTGCTTTTTGAGTTTGTCTATGATATGAAAGCTGCCAGTGTCTTGACTAGGAACAATTTTCTTCATGCTGACCAAAATATTGAAGACTAAAATAAATCATAATACGACTTTGAAACAATGAACAACATTTCAACTTTCTCTGTACCTTTCATGCAGAAGTTCTTCATCAACTTGACTACCCTACAGTGTGTTTTAAATTAATATCACTTTCACAATTATTTACTATCTCGAGTGCCTGTCTCTTCTGCAATGACTAAACCGTTCCTTTTATCTCATAGCTTGAACATGTGAACAATCTGTATCCTTATTAAATTATCACACCATTTTCTTGCTTTGAAAACTTCCTTCATTGATATGATACAACATTGATGATATAACTTGATTTGATGAGTTTGCTATCGGGTGAATCAACAACCTATCTGGAGATTTCTTTAATAAAGCGACAATCTATCTAATAAAGCAACTTGCCACTGAATGAGATGAAGCATGTATCTTTTGTCATTTTAAAGCTTGTCTGTTTTTATATCCGTGGCATGTTGTTACTTTTTCTCTTCCGTTTGTTTTTCCTCGCATGTTTTGTTTCATTTGTTTTTTCACCACACAGGGGCGCAAACAGTGGAGAACACGCGCAAACTGATGGCTCTCAGTGGCAAGGTGAAACCCCACGACTCAAAAACTCCACTGCCTGCTTTAACTAGTCCAAACCTCTCCGGAGGGCGGCGGCAGCCTATCTCACCTCGCCATGTGCGCCAACCCGTACACTTGACGGCTGAGAGCTCATCTGTAGTCAGCCTTAGCAATATAGCAAATAGAAAACCTAGTCGTACTGGTAAGCCCAAAGGCACATATTGTTTTACTTTTTATCGTCGTAAGCACATAATGGTTTTACTTTTTAGCCTTTTGTACATTTGGTTCTTTTATAGCTCTTAAGTTTTCTATGTTTTACTTTATATTGTTCTTGTGCATTCATTAATTATGAGATTAAATATCTGATTAATTATTACATTTATTCATTTAGATTTCTCTATTTTTTGCCCTTTACCCTCAAAATCTCAAAATTGATAAACTTAACCACATACATAATTCTTTACTTTGTCTTTTGTACATTAAGTTAAGGCCCTCAGATGTGGTATATTTGTACTTAATCAATGGTTTCTGTAACCCTATTCGACGTCCCAGTAATGAACAAAGTTGTAAGTCATATAGTTCAAAGAGGGACTTAAGACTTCATTTCTGAGACGTCGTACTGTTAACTTTGATTTTGACTGCCAGCCATCGGTCATGTCCCAAGGTATACATATTCTGAGTGTAAGACCTGAATGGAATCTCTTCTAATGACTTCTATTATCCAGACTGGAAAGCATGCCTATCAAATCTGTATACTCATTTATATTGTCAGTATGAATTTTGATTATTTATTGTCTCTGTATTGCTTGTATGTGACATCTATTTTGAGTTTATGATGCTTTTCTCTCACGTATGTTGTAATCTATTTTGAGTTTATGATGCTTTTCTCTCATGTACATTGTAATCGTCAAAGTCTAGACGTCTTCTTAAATAACTAACAATCACCGTGTGAACTCTTACGTTAATCTTTTAACTGGTGAAATTGTTCATGTAAGACATAATATAACCTTTGTGTCTTCTGGTATGATGTCACTTACTTAAAACAAGGTACTTAGGAAGATTAGTAGGAAGTTAGTAAAGTCCTGACAGTATATTTGTAAATTTAAATTAAATTAAGTTTCAATTATCTTCTTTGGTTATCATTGCTTTGGTTCATAATCACCTGACCTTATGATTGTTAATAATGATTTATAAAGTTGTTAAATTCACATAGTGTTAATAATGATTTATAAAGTTGTTAAATTCACATAGTGTTAATAATGATTTATAAAGTTGTTAAATTCACATAGGAAAAGTAGCTTGTTCTTAGACAGAAACTTTTAATATGGACATTGTTTAACTTTAGACTTAATTGTTGTTATGGGAAGTAATAATATAATACACTGATTGTTTTGTGTAAGGAACGCTGTGAATTGTATAATTAGGCAACAACAAAAACACTTATGTTTCCGGTGACCCAACGGAGCCTATTTATTCTGGCATGTAACCGGAAACACAGGTGTTTTTTTGGCCTTAGATGTATACACCATAGTTAGACCTGTACCATGTGTTTGTATTATGTTGAACAGGATCAGTAGGATCGATGGAATCTCACAGCCCCACAGCCAGTATCAAGAGTAGCGGAAGTGCCCCATTACAGTACGAGTCTGATTCCTCTCACACAAGCACGTCTACCTATGACAACCACAGCTCGTGTTCTGTCCCCTCATGTGGCTCGCCTCAGTTGTCACGGAAATCGTCCACATCGTCCGGCAACCATCAATCTCATCATCATGTCGTAGTTCATCCTCCACAATCAGGTAGGCTCGCGTTATTGGTAAAAAAAATGATTAAATTTGAAAGGTTGATTAGCTCAGATGATTGGTCAATTATTGTGATATGTTGAGGTTGGTTAGGAGACTTATATAGGAATAGATGGGTAAGTTGTTTTGGACTTTTAATGGGATGAAACAGAAAAAGGGTTCTTTCTGCTTCTATATGCAATAGCATCTAGAATCCTTTTGCTTTCGCCTTGAAATTTTTATCCTGAACAAGTTGAGACATTGTTGCATGACCGTGGCAAGGTATTTATTTACCCATGAGATAGACGGCCGATTCTTAAACCTTAATATCAGCCATTCAAATCTATTCTTTCTGCATCTTGCATGCCACTCTTGTACTGATGCGTCTGACATGCTCTTTGGACAGAAAAATTCAGCTGCCTGTAAACCTAAAATAGAAGCTTAATGTTTGATCAAACTTGAGGTATATGTACTTTTAGCTGATTGAAGACACCTATACAGATTGTTTACCATTTCATTTCATACATACACATGTTTGTAGTGAACTTGTTTTTGAACCTTGTATGTATAAGAGTGAAGATGATGTTGTGTACAGTATACTTTTGTTCGATGTTTGATAAATACATGAGTCCTTGTAGATTTCACCATTTGTGAGTTTCGTTGTTGAGTGATAGTGTGTATGACCTTTACCTTTGTGTTAATGTGTTGAGATGCGTTTGTTTACAGCAGGACCGGGATCGTTACCAGGGTTACCGTCGTCACCTAGCGTACGCCCTCCTCTACCTCCGTATCATGTCGTCATGCAAAATGCCCAAGGTACTACCCCAGTCACTGTGTATATGTGTGTACCATCATCTGTAGTCATCATGGTCATCTCACTGAGGGAGGGGCTTCTAGCTGGGTGTGTGTCAAACAATCTATTGATGATTAACTTGAAATAGGACTCTTTTATTCCTCTGTGTCGTCATGGTAAAGAAGTAGCAATGAACAAAAATTTGATTGCAAAGTAGCAATTATGAATGGGTGGCAAAGTTGACTATTGATGAATAAATTGAAACATGGCTCTTTTATCCTCCTTGTCGCCATGGTAACTAAGTAGCAACAGAAAAAGATTGTGGTTTATGTTGTCATTTAATTGTCTGATTTGGGAGGGGGGGGGGAGGGGATGTACTAAGAAGCTTTATCAAATTTGAGTCTTAAGCAATAAATGAGCTGAAATGAATTTTGGTAAAAATGAGATACTTTAGAGTGTTTGAACACACCAGTCTGCAGGTTTACCCCATACACCATCTCAATCCAGTCTAACCACCACCATGCTGTTGTTCTAATCGTTCCAAGTTTTCCATTTTCTCTCATAACAGATAACCTCACCACAGCCATCTTCATGGACGTGTCTCACTCATCCGTGTTTCTGCATGTTTATACTTGTTGTTTTCACCCGTGTTTAATTAGTAAACTTAGTCATAGTTACGTCCATGCCACATTTTGTGTTTGTTGCATACACGTCACAGTAAAGTTTCACCTAATAACACAAACCTAGAGATCAACACAAAGTGGTCTTAATAGCGAGTTGGTCTTAATAGTGAAATCCAATCACATAGAAAATAATGTTTTTTTACTGAAACTGGGTAGTCGTAATAGTGAAACACGATCACATAGAAAATAACATTTTTTGACCAAAATAAGATGGTCTTAATAGTAGATAAGTCCTTATATTGAGTGATCTTAGTAGTGGAACTTTACTGTATTTGTAACTCAGGGTTCCTTCTGATCTTGGCCAAAACCTTGCTTTAATGTCACTTTAACATGGAGCTTTTTAAGTCCTGTTCAAGTCCAAAGTAGAAGATTTTGTCTTAATTTCAAAAGCTAAGCAACCCCATTTTATATTTCCACCTATGAGTGCATGTGAAATTGGTAGACAGGACTTACGCAATGGTGACACACTGGCAGGTCATAGAGAGAACCTTGTATTACACTATTTGTTGTTTTGTATGTTGTTGTCACAAGGCAGACACTTTGGACTGGAAAATGTTGCACTGTATTGTAATGATAAACTGTAGCCCCAATAGCCGTGTCTGTCATCAGGGTTGTTTGACTGTAGCCCCAATAGCCGTGTCTGTCATCAGGGTTGTTTAAGGGTGAATGCGCAAGGTTTCTAAGTGTTAATGCACAAAGAACCACTTTTACATTCACCCCCCCCACCCCCACCCATTGAAATGTTGCCTCAAATAACTTACAAAGCACCTATACACGTATTTCTATAACTTTAAACAAACTTTGAAACAGTAAGAAAGAAATACAAGCATGAAAACACTGATTTGACATTTTTTTACCTAAACATGTTCCATTGTGAATACATAAGTCTCTGTCTTGTGACTGGATGTGTTTAATAATTTCACTGAAAGGGTGTGGTTATGATATTGTGACTTGGACATAACCTTTTTGTAGGCAGGTGTAAAATAATAGTGTTTCCTACTAACTACGGACAACTTTAGTTTCAGAAATTTGTAGTTTGTAACAGTTCTAGATTTTATTTCCGATTTTTTTTTTTTTTAAATATTAACTTTTTTAGGGAGGCTGAGGGGTTATTAATACAACATCTACATGCTAGATACTTGCTATTATCCTATAGAAAGAATAAAAGGGTTATGCCTAAAGTCACCATATCTGGAATAGTGTGATACCCATTGCAATATGTGTTGTGAAAATACTGTCTCTCCACTGGGTTTCGAGCTAGGTTTTATTTGTTGTTGTTTTCCAATGTCTGACTTATACAATATACCAAGTTAATCAGTCTATATTTTTAGTTTGCAATGTCTGACTTATACAATATACCAAGTTAATCAGTCTATATTTTTAGTTTCCAACGTCTGACTTATACAATATCCCAAGTTAATCAGTCTATATTTTT
>ENA-OREC01000692-OREC01000692.1-marine-metagenome-genome-assembly--contig:-NODE-692-length-14435-cov-11.997841_pt1 | contig 14435 bp, 6 predicted proteins | sample MGYA00248626_ERZ508543 | MGnify/ENA primary metagenome ERZ508543 (study PRJEB26211, sample SAMN05518279) | marine metagenome | isolation source: Puget Sound, Washington, USA | host: Bankia setacea... | reverse complement strand
ACAGTACCAACTACAAACGGTATTATTACAACTACAACAGTTCCAACTACAACTAACAATACAACTACTACACCAGTGCCAACTACAAACGGTATTATTACAACTACAACAGTTCCAACTACAACTAACAATACAACTACTACAACATTACCAACCACAAACGGTAATATTACAACTACAATTGTTACAACTACAACTGATAATACAACTAATACAACAGTACCAACTTTAACTGGTAGTATAACTACTACAACAGTTCCAACTACAACTGATAATACAACAACTACAACACTACCAACTTTAACTGGTAGTATAACCAGCACGTCGACTGCACCAACAACAACTGATAATACAACATTGTCTAGCACAACAGCAACGAGTAATAGTTCCGTGACGGTAGGACATCTTGCAGTCGTATCAAAAGAAGAGGATCCTTATTCCATTTCTGGTATTATTTGCTGCTGGCTTCTTTCACACCTTTATATTTATCTAATTTGTTCCTGATTCCCTTTAATAACTATGACAACTCCGTGTTTCGCATTTTTATGTTTGTGCAATCTATAAGCTCGTTTACTAATTGCATTTACGAGTTTCTTTTAGCCCCATTTAAAATGATATTGTAATGTGTTTTCACAGGTACCGCGTTACTGGCAGTAGTCGTCGGTGGTACAGGACTGATTACTATAGCAACGGTCACTGCACTCATCTACTGGTACAGATCAAAACGTCTTCGCGTCGGCTCAAGAGCAAACAGGGTTAGTAATTTAAGACGGTTCAGTTTGATACAACCACGCCTAGTTAAGTGTTTGGTTTTGTCTTCACATTGATGGCAATTTAAACATATTGTATTTGGCATGTAATGATGTTGAGAATAAATATAGATAGCATTTGTTCAAGGTACCTACTATACGCATGATTGAAACCTTATATCAAAGCTTAGTTAAACGTCGTTCATCTTATCTTTTTGTCTTTCCAGCCTCGACACCATGCCAATCCTGATTTAGAGAATAGATCTGCGAGAATATCGCCATCTTTGTCACGTGATTACAATCCGCGTTCTGGTAACGTCTCGAGAATTTCGGTTATGTCTGCGTCATCTAGTGAACCAAGAATATCGATTAACTCACCTTTATCCACGGCTTCAAGACCAAGTGAAGCATGGATAGAACTTCCTCCAGTCAGCGAGTGCTAGATTGCTTCCATGTTTACTATTTAGTATTTACCATAGTTCAGTCATGTGTGACGTTTCTGTCTATTTCGACGACTTCGCAACTAGTATTAACGATTGTTTGCAGGCATTATTTTTCGAGTTCGTATTTTATTGTAAAAGAGAAGAGTTATACTCTATTCTAAAATACGAGTACACTTCTGTTTACTCTCATGATTAGTACGCACTCTTTTCTCTGTGAATTTAAATTATTTATGATAGTTATACACATTTGATGTCGAATTACGATGATTTGATTCAAATGGATGGATCTGTTAATTGTTGCTGTTAATATTATTAACGCGATCTCTCTTTCTCTCCCTGGTATCAACATTCCATGGTGCATTGTTTTGTACAATCAGTGTTATCACATGTTCTTGGCATTCTAAAATGAATATTGGCCATAATTTGCTATGACGACAAATTGTAAGTAAAGAAAGAGCAATCTAGTACAGAAAGGGAAACACTCTATCGACCGTATTGTCTGATATCACATGCTATTGTTTGTGTGCATCAATGGTAGTATACATTCGCTGGATATCTTCTTTAAACGCATTTTTTTCAGTGAGCTTTATTCATGATTATGATGATATATGATATTAACCGAGTCAAGTGTGCTATGAACGTTGTATTTATATGTTTGTTTATTTTTAACCTGACAAAGGTCGAGTATATGACCGTGCATTTAGTCAATAGTGGAAAGTTAAGCTATTTGAGTGGGTACTGTTATGCTTATTTGTTTCTTACTTGTTTTGAAATTGTTTTTTCTACAATACATTACTGTTATTAGATTTAGATAAATGTATCTGTTAACTGACATACTGTTTGTCCTATGTTTGCATGTCTTCATTACATACAGTTCATACCTGTTTAGCCTGGACCTGCTATGTTCAGTACACAAACACATACATCCAACAAGCAGCCGTAAGTATGCAAACCAAAACGCGAATACGTGCAGTTTATAATTATTTAGACAAGCACTTACTTCTTAAATCCTCTTTAAGACTGACTTCATTTAGAATTCTTAGAACGGACATGTGATCATCGAGTTAACATCTGTTCTAAGATACAATAAAACATGTTCGAGTAAAAATCTAGTTCTGCATTTATACTTCAGTAGTAACACTTTATCACACCATACCGCGTATTGAAACTAGTCATTCAGAGTGCTTAGTCACATTAGTATAACGAATATATTTTTCGAGAGAAAAAAAACACAATAAAAAGTTCATAACTAGGTGGTCGTTAAGTATGTCACCATAAACATCTATGTTATTGTGTCCATTCCATCAACAGTTACCTGAACAACAAACGTGATATCTATACTTAGTTATTCAGTATTAATGGGATCCAGCTCTATCTAGTTACTCAGAGACAAATGTGAGCACTAACGTTCGTCTGCTAGTGTCCGCGACTTAAATAACTTCTCCAACTATAAGATATCTTATAGGCTGCTTAACGTGTTATGTAACCATCGCAATTTTACATGAAGAGTGAACAATTATATAGAAAATAATAGGTTGGTGTCGTAGATGAGAAAGTTTATCCAGCATTGCCCGTGAGCCGGAGGTGAATCCCGATAAATTCCGGAGCCAAGCTGGATAAACTTTATCATCTACCGCATCAACCTATTATTCGATGTATCATGTAAGCAGATTTGTAAATAATATAGCAAAAGTCATTTTAACTATAATAGCTTTTATCAAAAGCTTCAAGGTTGGTCTTCTTGTTTCTTGCTTCTTGTTGTTTGACCTAACAGTGTCCAGCTATCATGCTCTTAAAAAACTCAAACTGCGACATGAAATAGTCCGCAATAAATATAATCAATATGTACTAATGGTCAAAGTAATACTTGTCATTTAAAGTTGTATAAAATTATAAATATATTTCAATTAAACAAAGAAAAGGACACACAAATGTACACACAACGGTTTAATCGATTTACATAAATGTCGTCACCACTACGTCATTTGCACTCATAGATGTCAGTTAAAATTGAATACACAGTGAGAAACAAACGAAACCTGCAAACATTGAAGTGTATGTAGAGTTTGTCAACACATATATCAAGGAACTGTGATTCTAAAGGACATTTAATACTTAAGTGAACTAAATCAAAACGGATACTTAACACATGAGGTGACAATGTGTATGGATATAATTTTCAATGGCGTGATGTAGAGAATAGCAAATCACATGATTAAAATAATTGGTAAAACAGTCATCGCGTTTTTACTAAATCTAGATCTATATGTTGATAACTTTCAGTGATAAGCATTATTTTTTCTTCATTTTTAAAAAAAATAGGATTTGATTTACTCACTTACAAAATAACTTTTAAAGCAGCATATGTTCGATAACTAGTTAGTGGTAGACCAGTTAAATAACTACATTTATCCGTCAATTGCACTTGACACTGACCGATAACAGGAGGTCGGATAATTTGGTCTTGTCTCCAGCTGGGTGACAAAATTATCCAAATACAACGAATGCGAGGTGACACTAAGTCAAGAGTGTTGATGTAATTGAAAAACCACAGAACGACTAATCAGAATCAGAAATCTACGAAATTTGAACACAGAAACATCGTCGGATTAGTCATTTTGTATTTCGCTGCTCTCCCCATCTCGCCATTTTACTTCATATCCATAAACATTGTCACCGCATGTGTTAAGTATACGTTTTGATTTAGTTCACTACATTATTAAACATCCTTTAGAATCACAGTTCGTTGTTACATGTGTTGACAAACTCTACAGACACTGCAACGTTTGCAAGTTTCATTTGTTTCTCACTGTGCATCAAATTTTATCTGCTGTGAGTGCAAAAGACGTCGCGGTGACGACCAATCTCCCATGCAGAGTTGTCGTTCCTTGCAGCCTCTCTCAAAATATATTCTGCTTGGCAAGGGAGGTCACTGTGTAGGAGATTGTGTGACGACATTTATGTAAATCGATTAAATTGCTGTGTGCACAGTCGTGTGCCCTTTTCTATGTTTAATTAACATGTTTATTTTTGTATACGACTTTGAATGACAAGTATAACTTTGACCATTAGTACATATTGATTATATTTATTGCGGACTATTTTATGTCGCAGTTTGACTTTTTTTAAGAGCATGATAGCTGTACACTGTTAGGTCAAACGACATACGAGAGAAGACCAACCATGAAACTTTTGGTAAAAAACTTTTAAGATTACTGTTATAATAAAATTTACAAATCTGCTTACAGGATTAATCGAATAATAGGTTGGTGACGTACTTGAGAAAGTTTATCCAGTAAGGCGTAGGAATTTATCGGGTGAGCCGTTTGAACCAGAACACCTACAATCAGATATAAATACACTTTTTTCCACTAAATCAACCATGACGATTCCGCTTCTGACAATATTTGTACGGTTACATATCACTATGACACTGTTATCAAGGTGGCTGGAGTTAAGCGAATCAACAACTTTGGTTGCTTAATCCAAAATGGCCGCCAACACCATTTTTTGGAAATTAAATTTTCAACCAGAGCTAGAATAAAGTTTTAGTACACTTTTTCTATTAAGTCAACCACTAAGACTCTGATTCTGACATATGTGTGATGCTAAAAGACCATTTAGACCAAAATATCTAAGATAGCCGCCATCAACATCTTGAAAACTTAGCGTTTGAACCAGAGCACCTACACTCAGATATAAGTACACTTTTCCACTTAAACATACACAAGGAATCCGATTTTGACATTATTTTTACTGTTTAATATCATTTTTACCCTGCTTTCAAGACGGCTGCTATATGTCGGAGTGAAGAATTTCAACAAAACTACTTACATGTATTATAACTAATGTTTTATCAATGAAGTAATTTAAAACATGTATACATTGTACAAAACACTAGACATCATACACGCATTACTTAGGCACATTTAGCTGTCACCAATACGCTATAAAGTTCCGTAATTTAATTGGTATATGATTTCGCTTCGACGATATTTAACGAGGGAGCTTATTTGACATAAGTCATTCTTCCATAAGGCCCTCAAAGATGGTATTATTGATAGCTGTTATTTTTGAGAAAGAGCCAGTGTTTCCCTTTTAATGATGAGTGATAAACCATTTTTGGCATCTTTGGTATGATAAAGTCCTGATTGGGGGTTGAACCTGGCACCAATCCTGGTTCATCGAGAGAGCAGGTGGTGTGTGACAAACAGGATGACAGCAACCACTCACAAACGTCCAGCCATGTCATATTTAACTTGGGAAATCGTATAGATGATGAGGGCGTGGTAAACACTCCAGACGACGATGCGCGTATCAAGGATGCCAAGACTGTGTCCGAAGTCTACCAAAAGGGGGCTGCGCTGTATGCAGCACTTGTATTAGGCGCTCATCGATCAAGCTGTTGAGTAAAAGATCAATTGACTGTATGAAAGGTGGCTGCCAGATTCCTTGTCAATGCTGTCATCTCGCACCTTACTTAGCATTGTCTTCACAAAGTCAGTCAGAGGCAATTCCTACACCAACGTGACGTGGGACATGTGGATCAAATGCACCATGAAAAAGGGTAGCTAAGTAAAATCTGGCTTTCCCTCCATCCTTCAGCATTAAAAGCAGGTATTAGACAAAGTAGCCAAGATCCGGGAGGGTCATGCCGACCGATTACCAGCAAAGATAACACATGTGAAATGCCAACCGCCATAGATGTGAGAAGATGAGCAGTACATAAAGGACCTAGTTGCGTGATTACAAGAGTTTGACTTCTTCCCGTTTGACCAAGCATCATCTATCATCCACGCATTACAGTTTAAGCCATGTCTGCAAACCGATGAGCTCATTACGGACTTCAACTCAGTCCTCGCCCCAGGAAAGATGATATTAAACCCTTCTTGCGATGGTAGTTCTTAAGTAAGGCTACCTCCATCTGTGATCTTAGTACCTCTGACCAAGCAATTGGCGTGTGTCAAAAGGGAATCGACCAGAGCTCAATGCATCAGCATTGGAGATGGAGCAGGATGCAGTCAAGGCAGATATCAACTTAGTTGAAGTTAGCAAAGTAGCGAATCTCACTTAGTTGCTAAAACACCGTGTTGTCGAAAAAATTGTGACCATATTCAACTACAATGGTACATACAGGAAGACCCAGAAGAGCGTGCTCATTCAAATATTCTCTTTGCAATATGTAGATCAACAAGAACCCTAAATCGCCATTGTCGACATTGGACTGATCTGGAGGAACGTCAGCAGAAGACCGAGACACATGCAAAAGTACACATATGTCAACAAGCTGAATACATTATCTTTCCTCTTTGCTGAAGCATGTAAGACTGCTTTGTAGCAGTAGCAACAAGAGGAGACTATGAGCAATGATATGCAGCTGCATATTCTCACCAACTTTGCAAAGACTGTTTACCCAATGACCAACCTGTCAACCCAACAACCAAGGCAGAAATACACCTTTGATCAGTCTGAGCATGATATTTTAAAATTCTCCACGAGATTGTAGATTGTATACAGCTGCACTGTATGACAGGTGTTGATGCCAACTCGGGCGCCTACGACAAGGGTAAGATGTCCCTTACAGCTTAAATTGGCGAAAAACAATATGTCACGAGAGGATCTTGTCTTGAAAAGGACAAGATCAAGGAGCTCTTCCACTTCACATGTGAGGCTGTCTATGGCGACAAGAAGAGTATTTCCATGGCTGAGGTTCGTGCTATACAACAGTGGGAGAGTATGAAGAAGAAGTCTATAAGTCCTCCTCCAGATGAGGATAGTCTCCAACAACACCGTTTACTCGTGAACCGCCTTGCGTACTTCGTACATCATTAGCTGAAGAACCACCCTTCTACACTGGGACATGGTTTGTTCTTCACTTACGACATGCTTTCCCGGTGAACCTGCATGGGGTTAAGCTAACGAAATCGAAGAACGATTCTCATGATGAGCGAGAAAACGGTTCGTCGGTATCTGAGGCTTCCGAATACTGTATGTCAAAATGTTCCAATTCAGATTCATCATTACCTCCTTCATTCATATACCAAATAAATTACGTAACTTTATAACCTATTGATGACAAAAGATGTGCTTTAGTAATGCTAGTATGGTGAAATATGTTCAGTATTTTGGTACATTATAAACATGTTTTAAACTACTCAATTTGATAAAAGTTACAACTATCAAAACATAAATTGTGCTACATGTAACTATATGTATACGTATAAGTAGTTGTGTTGATCTTTACTCAAGCGTATGGCAGCCATCTTAATAGCATGGTCAAAATGATATAACTCCGTAAAATTAATGTCAGAATGGGAATCCTTGTGGTTGTTTTAGTGGAAAAAGTGTACTTATATCTTATAAGTGTTCTGTTTCAAACGCTTTTTTTCAAGATGTTGACGGCGACCATCTTGAAATTCTTGGTATAAATGGTCTTTTAGCATCAAACTGATGTCAAAAACCAGAGTCCTAGTGATTGAATTAGTAGAAAAAGTGGACTAATACTTGATTCTAGCTGCTCTGGTTCAAAACTTAATTTCCAAAAAATGGAGTTGGCGGCCATTTTGGATTGAGCAACCAGTTTTGTTGATTCGATTTACTCCAGCAAATGGCAGCTATCTTGATAACAGGGTCAAAGTGATATCAAACCGTATATGCATGCTTTGTATGTTATCCGAATATTATATTCTTTGCATCAATTATATGTATGTGCGAACCTAAGCGAAAGAAATGCTTAATTGGTTAAATTATCATTTTGTTCGATAATTCTCAAAGATCTAAGAAAGTTCACGAATAATCTACGGTCATAAGTTGAGACCGGTTTAGACCAGTTGTCCGTCTGATCAGGCTGGTTTACCGATCCATATTAATCAGATGTGACGTTTCACTCTTCGGTTGCGCTTTTTACATTTACTGACGTATGTAGTGACGTCACATTGTTGATGAGGATATAGTCGAACAGTACAGTTTGCATATATTTGGTGATCACATGTGTTCACAGTCTCAAACATCATGTCCGCTTTATACATGCTATCTGTACAATCAGGTTAGTTTACTACACCGGAAACAAATACTCGGGTTGCACTATATAACTTCATTTCGTATAATATTCAGAAATGTAAACGGAGTATCACGGTTAGATCTACCTGTAATTGCTAAACACGTGTGCTCATTAGTACATGTTAAACTATGGTTGTAACTAAAATTAATGAAATATAATCTAATCTGGCTCACAATATGTTAAACTAGATAGGCCGATGTCTTATACAAATGAGAAGAGGCATTGAATTTGTTTGATTATGTATTCAAGCTGGTGTATTGATCGCATGCATAGGAAACTGGGTCGTGTGCATAATGTTCACATGTAGGCCAGTCTGTGTGTACAACAGATGGGCATGATCGACTGTTATGATTTGTTACCAATTGATCATGTAGCAACTGTTAGAATATATTGTATATCTATAATATAGTCAACTGGTTAATCCGGATATATGGTTATTTTATGCACATGTAGATTTTCTTGTAGATCTAATTAATACCTCAAATATACCTTTTTATCATAATTAACATAATATTGATAAATTATTTCAAACTGTAGGCTGTACGAGAGAAAGAAATAGGGTTAATTTATATGTACATGTACCACAGTTTTGACGAATCGCCGGTTGTTTTCTATCAAATCTCAATAGTACATGTATACACCCCTATTGTATAATTTGAGATGCATTTTTTTCTTAATGTAAATGGTGAAACTTTCTTTGGAACTGGACGCTCTAAATAAACGGACATTTAGAAGAATAGGTTGTGCATCGTTTTAGAGTCTATTCTAATTCAAGGACTTTAAATTAAGAGACGATTATAAGCCTTGGCAATTGAAAATTGGAGCGATTTTGTTAAACTAAAAAGCGGATAAGATGACCTTATAGCGTGGCCCCTAAATGGCAACATGACCCACAATCTTCTCCCTTTCTTATCAGTCGTAGTGTGGGGACGCGGGCCAGGTCACATTTAATAACCGCCTGTGTTTCAACCTTGAAAGAAAATCAACAAAATGTTCACTTACATTTGGACAATCTTTAAACCTCAAGTGTCGATATTGAATTTTATATTGTATCATTTATTATTTATTTAATTTAGAGCTTTAATGCCCCCCCCCCTCCCCCAATGCTATAGCTAGCTTGTCTATTTAAAAAAAAAAAATATTGAGCTGATTCTATGGATATATATATACATTTATATATTACTAAATCATAAATCCACTTTAACCTTACCGAACTTTGTAGCTTGTCAAGAACCAACAATCTACCTTTGAATGCATACATTGTACTTCGTTTCTTCAGTTCTTCTTACGACTACTTAAGGAATAATGGTAACATCTTGGTAATTTAGATACATGTATATAAACACTAAGCAGTCACGTGATCGGTTTAGCAGTTTATAGTAGTCTCGCAGATAATAGAGTCCTCACAAACTTGTAAACTTTTCACCAGCTACGATTCACGTGATTTATCTGCAAACAAGCATTCCGTGACCTGAATTCTGCTTACGTTAAACATATTGCGTGCTATTTATATTGAAGCGTATATGTATTAAGAGCATTCATTCATTGTATATAACGTAAAGCAGCTAAATATTCTGTTAAACTATAGTACTATACATAGTGAAACGTGATGCATTTTGACGAGATATTACATGAGGTAGGGAATTTCGGAGTTTACCAGAAGAGATTGTTTGGGCTGCTGTCGCTACCGTGCATCAGCAATGGAGCAATTGTTTTGACAGTTTATGCTGTATTGGCTACACCACTTCACAGGTAAGATGCATTTTTGTTCAATTTCATAAGACAGTAAGAGAGCTTGTAAGCAAATAACTAATATATGTAAACTAGCATGTACAAGTGATGTTTCTACCAGTTCACAGTACACATTTAGTGAAACTGTAAATTCTTGCAAACATGAGTTCTGTATCGTAAACTAATTGGGGTACGTGTTTGCATTACTAAATATTGTCTTCAATTAACCTTTTTTCAGGATTCTTCAAGTATTTGTCTTTGCAAACAAGTTGATACAACCATGTTTTTGATTCATAAGATACATATTCCATTAAGGTACGGCAAGCATAATAAACAACAGTACGAAAATAGTTACAAAACATTTAACATCAGCTTCTATATCATACGAGACTTGTAAACTTCAACAGATAAAGAGTCAACGCTGAAAGAATTCACGGTCTCGTTTTTGAAAGTTTGCAAGTTTAAATATGTAAACCTTTTCAGAGCATTCACCAAATTCGAACATGCCGGTGGTTCATACAAGCATGTGTATAGCATCATTTACAGTAAAACCCGTGTATATTAAGATGGTTGAAAAGAGTTGCAATGTCAAAAGTTCAATGGATAATTTGAACCATTTATTCATTTAAACCAGAAGGTCGAGGACCCAAGTGGCATATATGTATTACCATGTTACAGTTGCCATGTAGCATGTATCTTGATATAATACGGTGTACAGTTAAATGTCAATACATAGCAATCTGAATTGAAATAAGATATCCTTTTGTGTAACCAATACGGACATGTAAACTTGGTTCACTTGTCGTAGTCGCTATTTACTCAAATATATATGCACGGACATACGATCAACGATGAGTATAGTATCAAGTCATTTATTTGTTCTGAAAGGTACTTTAAGCCCGATAGAACAAGTATGTCATGGTGACCTAGCTGGTTTTTTTTTAAAGGAAACACGTTAAAAAAACGTTGATTAATATCATATTCAAACAGGTGTTAAAGTTGTAGAGATAATTTGAGAAAATGAAACTCGCGCTCTAGAATGATTTTTTTGTTGTAAAATAACTCATCTTACGCTGTATAATGTGATACATATATACAGACGTGCTTATATAATATCTACATGTACATAAACATAAAACCAATTTACAAATTATTGCGTTTTTATATAAACAAAAAAACTCCATCTTCGGCTATGTGTACAGGTGTATCAACTATTTGAAATTTCAAGCTAAATAGTTGTAAAGATGCACTCTGCAGCCACAGAAATAAACCATCAGCTAGTTGACACATGCTACAAAACTCACCTTACCAAATTACATAGCAAAGATCTGCAAAAACGCATATACATAACGGTGGAAATATGTGACAATTTTATGCAAGTATACACCTAAAGAAGCCAAAACGGTAGATTTTTTATTTCATATAAAACATCTTAGTGATTAGTGAATATTACGATGCTATCTACAGAAGAAAAAAACATCCAGGTTGGCAAAATATGAAATTAAACCATTAAACTTGAAAGTAAAAGATAAGAGTTCTGATTTATCAGATTTATCTTCATAGGAAAAACACCCAGATTTGCAAATTATATAAAAATAAAACCATTACACTTAAAAGTAATCAGATATAGAACTTAGTAGACAGGAACCTTACTTTGGTGAGTTGGTGGCTATTTTTGTATTTTTGTGGCACATATAGGGAAGAAACGGTGTCACGTTATGTAGTATGTAGGTTATATAGGTCACTTAGGGAATTAGCAGCAGCTGACGACTAAGCTTCTGACGACATCTTTCATAGAGAGCAGGTTATTAATATTACGGTTATGCGACGCGTTTCTGACATCATTTACTACAATGTGGCTCTCTCTACGGGTGAATGCCACTTCACTAACACTTTATAAGCTTGTACTCTTTAACAGAAGTTGTAATATGACCATGTAAACACTTAGACCTACGTTACTATCTAGGTTTGTAGTACAGGCTAACATCAAAAGGGAAGACAACTATTTGAAGTTGCAATGAAGTATAGTATTTTGTTGAGGTCAAACGCCTTATAAGTATATAAGTACGCGAACGTGAGTCATGACAACGCGACCCCTACTTTCAATATTACATCTTACCCCTTCCCCTTCTTGACTCCTGTATGGTTCTGCTGTCTGGAATATGAATATGCCCATTCCATACTAGTACTAATACAACCAACATAGTCTCGTGGGCGACAAACAATCTCACATAGTTTGTGAGTTAGGACAACGCGACCACTCAGTTAAGTTCCCCTCCTCTCTATGATAATCATGTTGTCTCTAGAAATACGACTATATCTCTACCCATACCTTGATACAAACGCAATCATTGTTCATCCATCAGAATCACGTGGACTGAAAAGCAAAGCGAACTTATCTTCTATAATAAAAGGGATGTAATATTTACAAATTTAACATTAAAATCACCATTCAAGTTGTTTTTTCCGTTTCTGTAGACCGTGGTATGATGCTTGTAAAGAATGGGTATACATTATAAACATTGCCATCCATAACACGATGGTACGAGTGTTGTCATGTTTAGCATTGATTATCTTTCACCATGATCTTTTGAAGATAAGCAAAACGGTCGTGACTCGTGTGCAGTTTGTTAAACCTTTCCGCAAAGAAGCGTGAGCATGAATGACAATGTAACTTTAACCAGTCAGAGAACCTGTGCTGACCATTGCAAATAAACACACATGATGTTCGACCTTGGTTTTTCCGCTGATGAAATTTTCCCCTGTTATATACCTAACCCAGGGTCGCACAATGTTGCAGAATTGCCATTCGTTACAGAACGGACTGTAACACCATCAGAATACGACCTTTAAATTTTAGATGGAGCTCTATTTTCTGTAGCATACGTTGACATAAATCCAGAGCAGAAGACATCGTCAAGGTCAATTATGCATGCATCTGATCAAGTTATTGTTTTCATTGGTATCATTTAAGAGTGCATCATCGCTGTAGATCTAATTTGATATAAACGCCTATGCAGTATTGATATTGAAGACACAATAGCCGTATCAAGTTATTTTCAGTCCAGCATCATGTTTGTTAACACCATGATTGAATTACCGTTATATAAGCAGCACCAACAGCTGAGGGTTAGTTGTGAACCGATTGCAGCTATGACAATATATGCGCCCTGTATATCTTACAACGAATTCAACATACGACGTTACCCTCCACATTGCTTGAGTAAACGTTTTACCTATATTCATTAACAAACCATGACACTTCTTCCAAATTGGTGTTTGCCTTCTCAAATAATAGGTCAGATGATCTATGTGTTGTACATTATTCTGAATGCAACACTATCGAAACATTGCCAATATACCATAGTAAAGCATACACATATGGCGTACATATTCATCATATTTTCCTATCAGCCTTCTTTTGAATTCCTACCTTTGTTGATTGTGAAATAGAAGTCTCCATCTGTGTTGCAGGTGTAAAATCCCCTGGCTGCAAAATGATACGTACACAGTCCAAGGCGCCGACCATGAACGTCAAATCAACGCAACGATACCGCCGTCTGATGACCCTGCGTTACTGTACGACAAATGTCACGTTTATGTACACAATACATCAGATCCGGGCGGAAGTACGAACAACGCAACACAGATGACGTGTACAGAATGGGTGTACGATACGTCTGTGTTCGCAAATACATTCACTTCTGAGGTGTGTGTGTTTTTATTGTGTCCCTGTTGGTACTTTGATCATCTCTATAGCATTTTCTAGATTTTGGTACATATTTCACTACATTGCAATGTAAACAATTGTTAGTAGCAATGACTATATAAAATACCTTAAACATATAAGTGTGGTAATTACTTTGGATGAACCATGTTTGCTAAATGTGTTAAAGGTTACTAAGTGGAACATACCATCTAAAGTATTCAAGGTAATTACATATACGAAGTTGGTGTTTTAGGTCTTGTTTACTGATATATTCGTGTCTCATGTTTAGAACAACCTTGTATGTGGTGATGCCATGAAGACCTCCCATATTCAGATGGTTCTATTCTTTGGTATCTTCATCGGAGCCTTCTGTCTCGGTTCACTCTCAGACAGGTATGTTACTGTACATGAACATGTTTTACATTACCTGGTGAATTTAAGATGGTTGTATCCATATGTGTACTACATTCAATATGAGTGTGTGTATGACGATAACATAGTTCGATAACAAACACAGCTCAATATGCTTCTTACTTGTATAACAAACACAGCTCAATATGCTTCTTACTTGTATAACAAACACAGCTCAGTATGCTTCTTACTTGTATAACAAACACAGCTCAGTATGCTTCTTTGTATAACAAACACAGCTCAATATGCTTCTTACTTGTATAACAAACACAGCTCAATATGCTTCTTACTTGTATAACAAACACAGCTCAATATGCTTCTTACTTGTATAA
>ENA-OREC01000691-OREC01000691.1-marine-metagenome-genome-assembly--contig:-NODE-691-length-14435-cov-13.493453_pt1 | contig 14435 bp, 4 predicted proteins | sample MGYA00248626_ERZ508543 | MGnify/ENA primary metagenome ERZ508543 (study PRJEB26211, sample SAMN05518279) | marine metagenome | isolation source: Puget Sound, Washington, USA | host: Bankia setacea... | reverse complement strand
TAACATCACACTTAGAGATTGTGTACTATATGTGATGCCACAGTTTTTGCCCAGAGTTCAACACTCGGCTAAATGCAATGACAATACTATAATTGTACATTTATCATACTTGTTTACAGGGATTGGTTGAGCGTACATGTACAGTTGTAATGGGTAACAGACAAACAATGTATTAAAGACACGAAAGAACCACGTTGAATATATGCAATTTACGAAATCATTCGACTTAAACAGATAGGTTGTTGAACGGCCGACTATATTGGGTACATTGCGATGTGCTTAGTTTTAATGTTACTTTATGTCACGTGCATCATTCATGTCATTTATTGTATACTGTTGCTAGTATATCCATCAATAAGCTGCTTATGGTTAAGTTTTAAAATAATGTGTTGTTTTGTTGCCACTTATTATAAGTCTGTAATTTAAAGAAGGGTAGAAAATAATTAGAACCGGAAGTGCTGTTGACAACGTGTTGATGACCCACATCTTTATCCAATGTGTTGTCTATTGGACTGCGCCTGGTCCAATCTCCGTATCAAAGTTGTTTGTCATTGTAATTTGAACTGTTGAAGTAATAATGCAGAGTAAGGAACTTTAAATATTATATTTCTAGCATGAAAGGAGCTGTGTTGTTTGGTCTTGCATTGTGTAAACGACCGAGACAATTCATAAACAAACGTTATCATTTGAAACCTGCACAACGTCGTGGAACATGTACATGTAGTAGCCATTTAATTAGATGAATTGTTTAATTGAGGCGTCGCATTGATGTAACGCTAGACTGTTCTCACACAGTTTGAAGTATGTCAGTAATACCGGACTAATCCTTACCACTAAGGCATACTAACATATACAGTGTTACATAGCGATGCGGTCAAAGCACGTCATATAATCAGGATAAGCTGTTGTATAGATCCGCACAGCTCGACCAGGAAAGGCAGTGCTCTGTGCTATAATTATAATGCTTCTACAATGTATGCCACCGTAGCACAGTTCAGTGTAGGTATACTTACGCGCATAACATACTTTGCTATAGTTGACCAGTCTCACATACAGAGTTGTCGATCCTTGCTTTCTCTCTCTCTCACTTGCCAATTCACGAGTGTGTAATATTATTTCCCAACAAATAAGAGCAATATTCTCATATCTTTCACTCTTACTCGCAATTAGATTTCAATAACAATACACGGATGGTGGTCATTGTCTAACATTTGTGTATAGGCTTTGTCTACACATTAGCTTAAACTACCCGTTGGTTGGGTCGTTCCCTTTCAACTCATTACTCGATCGGTTTGTCCGCTATATGAAGTCGGAGAACGCCACCTTGGGCTGGTATTGACAAGCGTAATGTAATGACAAATACGTTTGAATCTAATTATTTCTCTTTTTAGTGGGGAAATATTATTTCCAGCATTCCTGGGTTGGCATTTTTACTAAGCATCCCTGCTAGATTGTTAACGACAGAAACGTCCGGTGATGCACCACTTGTTGTTAAAGTTGGATAATTTATTAATCGTTGTATGCGTGACAGGGCTTTATTAATGGTTGTAACTAATTTGAACAATCATTAAGTGTTTTATATATTGTTTTACAAACTCCCAATATACCCTTTGTAATATATAGCAAATCCGCGACTATGAATCAAGATACCCCCGATGTACACACGACTGTTATGGACATACACTCAGTACATGAGTTGATATGCATCGAAGTGTTAGAATCATATCCTGTGCTGCTCCTGTCCGGCCCTATACATTCATCTAGCACTATGACTAAACAGTCAAAACCATTAGCTAAACAATCAAGAACGACAACTCGTGTTCGACTTGTACAGGCGTAATATTACTATTAAATATACATGTTCTTGATCATCAACCAACGTCAAATCTCGCTAGTTTTTCTACATTGTTTGAAAATGAAGGCTTAATACTCGAGAGATTACTACTTTAACCTCTGAACAGTGCATGTATATAAAATGTATTGCGATTAATGCTATTAATCCTGTACAAGGATTATCTTTGGATAACTTATTATTTTGCCTGCTTAGTTCTTTTGAACAAATGTGAAATTAAGTCTTTGATTGCTTGAGTATTTGTGTATTAGTTTATTAAAGACTGGACCGTTTTAATCTCTCCGGTTGCTAGAACATGACAATTCGGCAAATGGGAAAGTGTACGAAAATTCGGATACCCATTGAAAATTAACTTACAAATCATCGAAATATAGGACATTTTATTTCTTCTTTGTTTACGTGATGTTTTACTGTGAGACGGTGATTTGAACGTGACAATATTTTGTGTTTAAAGACGAGGAGAAATCACTAAAGGATATAATACAGCCTAATCATGGAGGTGAGTCGCCATTTTGTTTTTATATTTATATCTCTAGGGTTTGTCTGAAGTTTTATACACTTTAAGATATTAAAGATGTATTTCAAGCACTGGACCAAGCAAAGCATTTCCCTTTAAACTTTTAAAACGTTGGTTTCTGTGTTACCAACATTACTGCTTACAAATTGTATGACATCTAAGTGTACTCGCTCGTTATTCATCAACCCATTTACTTCTGACAATATTTAAGATGAAACAGTCACTCAAGCATGGCCTTACTTTTAGTTGGAATATTTACAACAGACAACCTAAAGCATTTAACAGTTTAAAGGCCATGTGTATAATTGATTTTATTATTTCAATTCTACATATAGGTTCATTAAAGTCCATATATCAATACTGCCTTTGTTTTGTTTTCAGGCAGCCGTTAATGCTGCAAATACACCCGTGGCAAACATACCACGCGGTACACAGACGAGCCCCGACGGTTACATACCCTCTATGTCCATTACGCCCGGTATGTCACTAGATGGACACAAGAAGTTTGTGGGGTCGCCATACAAAAACAAAGTAAGACGTTATCGTGAGACAACACTGAAGGGATCTTCATTGTGAGATGGTCAGACATGACATAGAGATAGAAGCATTGAAGACACACTGCTAGTCCACCACACGTGGCATGGCTACTCAAGTAGTCAGAGAGTATCGTCAATGATACATAATGTGTTACTACATAAAGTAAACTACATGGACAGTATAGAAGAGTTTCATCTGATTTGATATTGAAAATGTAACCTTGATGTATAAGATAAATGTTAAAGAGGAGTGAACATTACGTTGTTGTTTTCACGACTGGTTGTTCATGATGTGTTGTACATATTGTACGTTTCTCTGACAAACAGCTGGTTTCACCAGGTATAACTGGTAGGACAAGCTTTTGTTGATAAACTAAAGTTCTCATGTGTTGCTAGCTATATGTTATGAGTCGTTTCATACATCTAAACATCGACCATAATTGGAACGGATTTTACATGTTCCCTTTTAATGTGGATGGGTATAACGATGCGATACGTGGTCCTTAGTAGGTACTGTGTATGGTTCAACCAAAACGTTAAATTATACAAAATCATACTAAATAATTTAAGTATAGCTATGTCAACGCATCATTTATTCTGTGTTAATGTCAGACTGAACAAAACACTTTGTAATCGTCTGCCTTTCTCTGTATACATCAGGCAGCAAAGACACTTTTTAATCGTCTAGCATTGTTTGTGTCTATATAAGCCAGTAATGGCATGTCGTGTGTTTTGTCTGTGTTCATATCAGGCAGAAAGCACCTTGTAAACGCCTGTCTTTGTCTATGTTTATATCAGGCAGTACAGGCACCTTGTAAACGCCTGTCTTTGTCTATGTTTATATCAGGCAGTACAGGCACCTTGTAAACGCCTGTCTTTGTCTATGTTTATATCAGGCAGTACAGACACCTCCTTGTAAACGTCTACCGTTGTGTATGATTATATCAGGCAGTACAGGCACCGTGTAAACGCCTGTCGTTGTCTATGTTTATATCAGGCAGTACAGGCACCTTGTAAACGACAGGCACCTTGTAAATGTCTGCCGTTGTCTATGTTTATGTCAGGCAGTACAGGCACCTTGTAAACGCCAGGCACCTTGTAAACGCCTGTCGTTGTCTATGTTTATATCAAGCAGTATCAGGCAGTACAGGCACCTTGTAAACGCCTGCCTTTGTCTATGTTTATATCAGGCAGTACAGGCACCTTGTAAACGCCTGCCTTTGTCTATGTTTATATCAGGCAGTACACGCACATTTCAATCGTTTGTGTTGTCTGTGTTCATATCAGACAGTAAATGCACCTTGTAAACGCCTCTCTTTGTCTGTGTTTCAGGAGATGAAGGCCCGAGAGATGCTGAAAGATGAGAAAAATATCAACAAACTTTCCCACAGAAATCGAATACAGAGAACACCGAGTGTTCAAGATATCCGAGCTAGAGAAGACAAATTTACCAACGACGCAATTGTTACAGGTCAGTCCTCTTGGTTTAACAACTTAGTACACAATATGTTACAACGTTGACATTGAAGCCATGCCATGTTAAATACTAAGTTGTTTTGTTGACTGTTTACAAAGTTAATTGACGCTAATAATGAATGTTAGTTTGCCTCATGCCGTGTTAAGTCCATGAAGCTTAATGTTAAGCAATTGGAGACACCCATTGTAGATCTTGAGTACTAACAAATGCAAGTCAGCTTGCTTCGTACCATGAACTTCATCCTGACTTTGCACCCGGTGTTGCTGCACCTCAACTATGACGAGAGTAACATATACCTTTCTTAAATGATGCCTTTTTAATCAGTATATCTGCAAACGGGGCAAACGTTTGACATATTTCGAAACACAGATGTTTAAGCTTCCATATTTTGGCTAGAGTTTACAATTGGTCCGCCTTCTAAATACCATGTTTTTCTTTACAAAAACACATAACATTTTGTATTGTTGGCAGGGTTAGGGTTTTGGGTTAGGGTTCGGATAATGGTTAGCTTTTAATGTTGAAAAGTTCCACTTTTCAGAGCCAAACACATTTGATTGTAGTGGTAGACCAATTGTAAATGTGCTCTCATATTACCTATATTGAAATGCATAAAATCATGCTTTGATGCTTACTCTGGAAAGTGTGTCTATTTTCCTACACATGAAGCCACATTCAAATTAAAGAATACATGTATTTACGACTTCCTGACATACACAACAACATAATGACGTCATCGTATTTTAACATACATGTGTTACATATCTTTGATTCTTGTTTCTATTTATAGAGAGACGCCGCACGAGGTTCAAGGATATCATTCCCCAATATGACGCTTCTATAGACAGACATTGCAAGGCGTATTTCAAACGAGGAGATGTACAAAAGCTTATAGGTGTCACTAGATCTAGAGAGTAAGTACCTAGTCTCACTGTGAACTTCTAAATGTCAATTCAAGAAATTTCACATTTGTTCAAGAGCATCTCTTTGACACGACAGACAATCATTTAACGGCTTAAATCGTTTGGTCATTGTCACATAGATGCAATGTATGCCTACAACAGGGTAAGAGCAAGTCGTTCATCTTAATGTTTGCCAAATTGTATAGCAAAATGTGTTTATTTTTGGTTTAAGATGTGTTTGGAATTAAGTTTTACATTATGTTATTTCTGGTACTTCTTTATTAAATCTAAGAGCAGAAGATATAATTTCGACACAGTTCTGCCTTTTTATGTTATATATATATATATATATATATATATATATATATATATATATATATATATATATATATATATATTCTTAAGACGTTAGAACGAGTCATTAACAGTTTGTTTAAATCATGTTTGATACTGTCGTGACCGTTTGACTGTGTATCTGTCGAGAGATTTTGACATACCAGTGTAGAGTGCGGACAGCGTGTCACTTTCCCAGGCTGTTGCTTACTCCTAATTGCAATTTGGATCGCTATGAGTTGAAATAACCCTAATCCAAAATACCCGGTGTGTTACTTAATCCCTTACAATCTGCCGTTACTCGATTCGACTCTCGAACTCTATAAAAACTTTGCGTCAAGCTCATACAATAGATGTGTCGATCAAAATGTCAGCGAGTAAAACCCGATCTAAAAGTAGGCGAAGGAATAATGTCACGCGAATTAGTTGAGTTTACAAAGGGAGGTAAATCATCGATTATAGGAGTACTAACATTGGGCTAGATGGGTTCATCTGAAATTACAGAAAGTTGCGTTATTAATATCATATTTTAAAAAGGTTTCTTATATACAATTACAATCTACAATTAACAATAAAACTAAAGCCACAACAACAATGATTGCTTTAGTCGTATGCTTTCAGTTTATTCTATTGGTGTGTTAACATAAAGTGATAGTCAACAAAACGTTTAATATGCGCTTTACTTTCAAAGAAAATCTGAAATACTATGTAACAAAAAGTGTTAAAAACAGAACAGAACAGAACAGAATGATAGCAGAAATAAGTCAGTGGTGAGAATTTCTGAGTAAACAGTGATAGAATTGATCAGCGGAATGCTGGGAAAACATGGAAAATAATAATACAATTTCAAAAGTTTACATTTAGAATTAAATAACAGTTATGTTTAGTTGTTAGCCATCCTAGCTTCATGTCGCTCAGCAACGTGTATAAAGAGAAAACAAACAATAATAGCCAAGTACGCAACCGGAAAGTATATGTAAGGGAACTAATTCCAGGATGGATTTTGTTTAAGCGAACATTTGACAGTTGCTTCCCCTGATTGTAAATAAGGGACGTAAAACCTTTGAAACTTGACATAATCAGGAGTTGGTTTTCTCCCTTTCCACATATCGGTTCAATCCAGTTTAAATACAATTCGAGATAAAGAGTAATTGCAATATGCTTACCTTCGTACATTTACTTCTTTTGTTGTGTTTTATTTTACTCCCCTCTATTGTTTAACCACCTATCTGCATATACTATTATACTATTGTTGTTAATTTACTTTCTATATATTGTACTAATCATTTACAGGGAAAATAAGTTATATGATTTCTGGATGCGCAAAAATGAAATTGCACGTGAATATACTCTCTACGGGATGAAAGAAAATGGTAAATAATGGTAATGGTATAGATTCTAGTTGTACACTGTAGCCAGAAGGCTTATCAGGGGCATGCGGACAAGGGTTGCCATGGATAGTATTGTGTTAGTGTTACGTCGTAGATGCAAGTTATGTGTTGTATATATGGGCACCGTTTAACAAATCACCAACTATTCGGAGTTAGCTGCACCGTAGTTTAGAGCTTATAGATAACAGATACTTACTATACGTTATATTGTGTTGTTATTGGAGCAGTGATAGTTTTACATTGTAAACTCTAAACCCGACAGAAATATGCTGGTTTTATTAGATGTTTAAAGGTTTAACTATTGGTTTGGTCCAACGCAAATTAAATACCAATTACGTATTGCAAAAGTGTAACTTATTTCATATATTTATAAAATAAAATGTGAGTTACCGTTGTATATCGGCTCATTAACAACGGTTTGGAGTTCTGATGGGTATGAATTAACCAAGTGGTTGATAACAAGCATCGGAACGACTAACCGTTGTTAATGAACCAATATATGACGGTATTTCATATTTTATTTTGATTCTAACATGATCAACAAAGAATTAGGAAGATAAAAACGTTTGTTACTTTTAGCGCATGCAGATAGTTGGTTTACTTCCGCTGTTAAGACAGAACAGCCAGAAGTAGTATATCGGCTAATTAACAATGGTAGTTTTGTTCTTTGTGTATATAGACAAAAAAGTGGATCATGTTAGAATTAAAATTAGTTGTAAGTGAACTGTTTCTGATCAGTTGAGTCATGTTCTGTTATTGCCAGCAAGGAATGGGTAAACATTAAACATGTAGAACTATCACTGCTATAGTTATGCCTCACGAGATACAATGGTGATCGTTGTTGTTTTGTTAATGATGTTGCTTTGTAAATAGCGTTGCTTTGTAGATAGCGTTACATAACACCAGATTTAATATCAGGATGTTTAAATAGAAAGTTGAACTGTTGACGTTATTTTAGTACGAGTTATGTCGCTTTCAGTTTTTTAGAGTTAATTGGCACATCGTCTTGCTTTTTCTAACATTATACACACATGTATATCAGTTCTAATCGTGTACTATTGACCACCCTTTTATAGACTAAATAATAGGTTAATGTTACTGCTAATAAGCTGCCAAAATGGCAAGTTTATAGTGTGGCATAATCGTTCAAGGTTTTCTAACTTTAAATAAAGAGAGATTAATTCTTGACCGGGACAATTGTACATTACTTTTAATTGCACATGTATGAATTTGACCGACAACATCTCGTGGGATCATTGCTTGATTTGTTCATGTATACTTTATTTATAAGGGTACGATAGCGCTGGCCTTTAAGGTTTTAGTTTCATCTAGATATAAACATTGTATAGCTATATGGACAGATAACTCAACGTCTATATTTGAGTTTAATTCGATGGTGGTCAAAGGTTCACATCTCTCAACTTATTTGAATGAATAAGCCATGGTCCGTGGCTCTGTATTATAAACATTTCGACCGGTTATCATCACGTGTGTACACTGGTCGTTGTCAGCTAAGTTTACTATACGCTCTGTGCAAAACATAAACATATATTCATACAGGTAACAACATGACGGGTAATAACGGTTTGCTTAAAGTTGTCTCCCTTTATTCATTCGATAGCTGGACAACAACCAGAGCAGATACATGACTTAATGCGCCGTGTTTAACATTCTTCGCTGAACAATAAAACAGAAGAAGACACCCTAAACAGTCACAAACAAGTTTAAATGCGGTTAAACTTCAAACATTATCAACGGCTTAAGCGTTCAAACCCCATTAATACATATACATTTCAAACTTTGCACCTAGGAAGTGCGATTAGAGTTTCAATGTCCGACTTAATCTTTATTTACTAAATGATAAGCCTTTCCTTTTAGAGACAAACATATCTTTAAGTACCCTTTTTAGGTTGAACACTCGACGGGTAGATGAACAGCGAGACGTTGATGAGCGTACAAGTCTTAAGAGATCTTATATATACATAATTAATTTATGATATTCGGGTACTGGTAGAACTGCTTTGTTTTCATTGTAAGAATATGTTCACGTGACAAATACGTGACACACTCAATGGTACCATCAAAGTTAGCTTTAAAACTGAATAAAAATTAGTACAAATAATATTGTTCTAGTATGTTATTTAAGAAATACCAATTAGATAAATCCTAGTTATGTCTAGGTGCGTGGGCCAAGATAGACTTACAGACGGTGCGAGTTCGTGTTTCTAAATTCCAATATGTAATAAGGACACGTCGTTTTGATGTTAGTACATTGCTTTAACACTTGTGTAGCACAATATATCTTGATTTCACTGTCAAATAATGAATTCAATTTAAAACACATTAACATTTGAAGTATACGTCATTACAAAGTCAATATATCAAATAATAAAGCTGATTTTTACGAGAAAATCGTGGCTGTTAAATATTTTTGGTCATTTTTATTATAGTTTCCAAGCGCTATCCTAGTACATTGTACATATGGTTTAATACGATACGATACAATGTAGTTTACATCTATTCATACACAAAAAAAGACAATTTTAAACATACATCATATTTCAAAATGTATTCAACTGTAATCTATAATGGACTAATTACATGTTTAAATGTTCAATGAATAAGTTTCTTCTATTAAATGATTTTTTTTAAGTAGTTTGCTATTTTTAATTGGTGTATTCTCCTGGTAGATTTCATAATTGAAATAAATTTAATTACATTTGGCCAAGGATAGTTTAAATGGTATTTATTCCTAATGTCGTTGTATTGGGGACACATTAACATAAAATGGAATTCAGTTTCTACTAAATGTTGATTACAAAATAAACATAATCTTTCATTTCTTGGAATGCCCTGAATTCTACCATATTCTATAATGAGGCTCTAAATCGGGTTAGTGTTTTTCGTAGGGTATCATTTTTAATGTTAGATAGATAGCTTTCAAATTCAAAATTTAGTTTAAACATTGAATAATGTGCCAGTTTTGAAGACGAATAAATGTTCTCTGGCCACTCTTGAATATACTGATCTCTTATCCTACATTTTATAACTGGAAGTTTGTTTCATTATCGCGACTACTACAACTAACGATAATAACGCAAAATGTCCTCACATTGCAAGCTCGGGGTACGTTATGCTGACAGGCACATGTTTCCAGCTGTTTGAGTCTAAACCTAGACTTTACCATAGACTACTAAGTCATTATTGCTGATATACATATCTAGGGTTCCACTTGCAGTGTGTGGGTCTCCAATTTGCATTTTACGTCATGTCTATTCTTCAAATCTTTCCACCCAGCAGTGTTTAAGACATACGTTATAAATGACAGTTTTAATTGAATAACATGAACTGTATAATTGTGTAATCAATTTTACAAATGATTAAATCTATATCCAAATACGGGTACGTGCAGATATTGAGAGAGAGAAAAAAACAGAGTCGTTTCTGCGACAATTTTAAGGTACACCATCCGTAAATCTAATATCAGAGATTGTGTCCCGTCGCCCAGAATTTGACATTGTTCGTGAACCAATCAGAAAGATCGGTAATGGTTTGATATATCAAATTCGGTCCGTGAATGAAAATTGATTTGCTTACGATTATTGACGAACATGCATGCAGTTAAAGCGTTTGATATGGATGCACACGCTTAAACATAACGGATCGGTAGCTTAGTTTGACAAGTAGATATCAAATAAACCTGAACTTATCAGCTACCCCACCGATCTAAATGTATCATTTATGTAAATATAGCAAACCTAGAAGGGGTAAAATATACATTATTGAAGCTAATTTCAAGATAAACGCAGGTCGATTTGTCGCACAAGGGTTTGTGTACGAGAATGAGTGTAATAATTATAGAACCCACCGTCACTGTTTTTTTAACTTATGCATTCAATTAATACAACGTTGACATGAGCATAAGTTTGATTTCTTTGTAAATATTGATCACATGTTCTTATATGTCTACATTGTATATTGATTTTCATTTCCATTATATAGATTTTACGGGTTAGCTCTATTTCATCAACTTATTGAAATGTTATATTCCAATCTCGTTATATCAATATCAAAACACATGCTAGTTTAAAAGTTGCTTGAGACTTTCAGGACTTCCATGTTGGACCAGTTGCTTCAACTAAATAAAACGTGCATCGAGAACGGACACTTTAATAAAAGTACAATGTTTGATATACATTCCATATCTAGAATGAGTTGTTAGGTTGTCAAATCAGCTGATGCCCATATACATTGAATACGCAACTTCATGTTCATGTATAACTTCTCAAAGTAATTATGTATTTACTGGTCCAAACGTTGAGAAAACTTCAATTTGGAATATACCAGATACTATTCCAACTCTGATTGCACTAACTGTCCATAACGTTATATTAAACCGCGTATAGCTGGTACGACCCAAGTTAAAATTTCTATTTGTTGTACTTATTTGAGAACAGTTTTAACGTACAATGCAAATGTTTCATTATCAAATGCAAATTTATGTTATCTATTTAAATTTTGTGAAATGCATTAGCTTTATCTTCATCAAATGTCCAGTTACATGATGGAGCATTGACGTGCCGCTTATGTGGCTATAGGCTCTTTGTCGTAACACTGAGTTTAACCTGTGCGAATAATTTTATGCACATTTATTTTATTTTAGTTTATATTGTACTTGTTTTAGTTGTTGTGACTTTGTTTACGAATGTTTTGTTCTGCATTACAACCCCAATAACAACAGCTGATTTAAACAGTCCTATTTATTGACCTCTATAATATACGCCAATATAAATAATGTTGAACAATGGCATTTACACTGGGGTTTTACCATCAAGGCGGTTCTTATTGGGGCTGTTGTTTGTTTGTTGCCAGTTTAGATTTACGGCTCCTATATTTCCACTACTTTACTGTCCTATCCCACCTACTGTTAATCATAGATTTAAATACCATGTACATCTAATATACAGTATACTTGCTAATCTTAAATAATCAGATGGTTAAGTATTTTCAGAGATTGTTTAATCTAGATCTGTAAACCCTTATCCATAAACCAAAGGATTTTAATCACCGTTTGTATAATCCCATTCTTTACCTGCAATGCATAACTGTAAATCTGCCAATATTGGGCTATTCTTTTAAGTATTAATCTTTTTGGTGCTAGTTTAGAGCTGAACCTATCGGGTAGACATAAAGCCTGTTTTGTTATAGCGTTTCGCTACACGGAGCTATTGTTGAACTTAGCAACAGTGGTCGCGATCGATTCTTAAACTTTACATGATTAACACCGTCAGTTTAATCGAATAGACTTGGATAAAAAGTGATTCGAACTCTAGATAACTGGGAATTAGTGGTGTCTCTGTGAGTTTGTGTTAAAAACTAGTGAACAAAACAACATTATGATATACTCCTATGACAGGCCCATGGACGTTTAAGAAACTAGGACATTAATTTGTGTGACTTCTGTGCCGTTTTGTGACATTCTATAAACAATTTTACCAACTTTGTTTTAGACCTACCCCGGCCGGAAGTGTGACCCCCGGTACCGTGAGATCTACACCCAGACAAACCCCAGGAGCGACCCCTTTCTGATTTTCCTGCCAGCTATACCTTTTTTATCAGCAGACGACATATACTCAGCTCACCAGACGACATCTAGAACCATGGCAGAAGACAGATCCAAATCAGCTGCTAAACGTCATAACAAAATGTACCGTTGTCCAGTAACTCCTCCACCTGAGGAGATGCTCAAGGAAGAACGCGGTTTTATACTTGATTGTAATGCTGTTAGTAGTATATCAACCGACTTTTCTAAAGCCAACCCTAAACTAGGGCCTGTCATTCCACCCTATAATTCACAAAAGGATGTACATGTTTCTAATTATTTCAAATTTGAGGGGGTTGATAAAACGCTCGAGAAGACTGGACAGGTTCGTACACAGTTTTGTACATTTTTGCTTTCTTACTTTGTCTGAATCTATAAATGTGTTTGCTCGTTAACAGTATGTTACATGTTCTCTATTAATTCGTCGCCTGATTCAGTTGGTATGTCCAAGTACTCAGCTCAAACTGTTTAGTCTCCACTAAAGTTTCCACTATTCTCTGTAAGTTTCTTGAGAATCAAAAACGGTTTCTATAATTTCGACGTCTGCTTCGTTTGATTATGCAAACGTGACTTTCCTAACAACACTGTAAGGTATATATCAGTGATCGTCTCCTTATTATCTCGCACTTAATACGTGTTGCTCCTTTGAAACATTTACGTTACCATCGTTACATGGGAGAATGCAGTAGTGTATGTACATGATATCTTCACATTTTTACCTCATATATTTGTTTTTTTGTGATATATTTTGAATTGACCAGTATTAGATAAGCTAAAGAAGCATTTTATCGTCATGATTCATGTTGGTTTTCGGTGATTATAATGTACGATTGTAGTATTTAAGTACACATGTGAGAATTAAATCCAAACAATAGTATGTAAACAGTAGCAAGTCGCCGTATAAGCGGATTTGGTTACTACAAGTTATTTGTACTTGTTTGTTAATATGGAACCCTTATCACGTGCTATTAGCCTTAACCAGATACAATATACGTGTCTGTTTGATACTAGGGTTGGTTGACATGATTGCATTCATTGTATTACCAGTATGAACGTAGGAATGATAACGTGCATGTTTCCTTACACCGGCATATTCACATTGTACATGCTATATTGGAATCAATGCAATAATGATGGCTTGGTATTGAAACTAGAGTGAATGTTTTGATGTGAGTGTTTTTGCGATGAAATATTTTGTTTTGTTTTAATTATCAACATGATCATATACATGTACTATTTCCTTAATGCATCTGTTTCTCACATGAGGACAGTGTACTCTGGTTGAATATGTGTGTCCTGTGCTTCGTACTGCTTATGTCCTATGGACGTATATATATTACACCTAGTGGGTGGAATCAGAATGCAAGGTTCTTGTCTGTAGATTGAATGACTTTGTCTAATATACAGAACCATTCTAACAATCACTATTAGAGACTCATATTGATATATACATGTAACGCACGTGCTCGTGTACTTGGATCTGAATATTGAAACCAATGTTTTATTTTTTGTTTTTTACTGGGTGTATTTATGAATAAATGTGTGTGTTTCACATAATATTTGTTTATTGATTTCTAGGCTTATCTTACATCGACTGACAGGGAAAATCAATTAAGGTGTCATACACAAATACGTGGGTATATAAACATGGGATATAACCTCATCCATGTCTAACTAACACTGGCAAACATTAACTCAGTGACCACCTGGTTAATCCACGTATATATAGACTTCTTTACAGACGTTGTAAACATGAAATACTTAACTACCATGCAAGAAACCAAGTCATTTAAATGCGTTCAGATTCCCAACATCTCACAAACAGTAA
>ENA-OREC01000690-OREC01000690.1-marine-metagenome-genome-assembly--contig:-NODE-690-length-14438-cov-13.207228_pt1 | contig 14438 bp, 6 predicted proteins | sample MGYA00248626_ERZ508543 | MGnify/ENA primary metagenome ERZ508543 (study PRJEB26211, sample SAMN05518279) | marine metagenome | isolation source: Puget Sound, Washington, USA | host: Bankia setacea... | reverse complement strand
TCTTCTTATTATAATAAGATTATATATTTCTATTCATAACTAATTATTTATCTTTGTCAATGTCAAATGTTGAACATTGTTCTTGTATGTAAATATGTTGCCCACATGGGTCATTGACCTTCTGGGTTCTCGAAAATAAAACTTACTTATCACATGATTCATTAGTTATGGAAGTTACCAAACTTTACAGTGTAGTTTACAAACTAATGTTGAAAGTGTGTGCGGATCACACATTCTTACGTGACAAAGTAAATAGTATGTACGTTTTGTATGTTTAGTTCTATTTTCCTTGAAATAGTGTCGGTTGGTTGCATTATTACTTTAAACACGAGTTAATGGTGACAGTTTGACATCGATTAAGTGAATAGAAAGTACTTTACACACTTATATACCGTGAATATTATATAACTTTAAACTGCTATATCAAACAACTCAGTAGCAGTTCTTCACTTACCAAGGGGGACAACTAGGTTGCTACACGTGTGTGATCTAACGCTGACTTCTCCCCTTAGTACGCACCCATCAGAGTCCCAATCACTCACTATACCATGACAGGGCTCGCCGTATATAGAACCGTTAAATGGAATCATATGGGACAACCCACAATAATTGTCCACGAGGTGTCCATTCCCTAAAAGCAAAGGTATCGGCGTTTGTATTTTAAGATTTAAAAGATCTCTGGTTTATATTAAATCGTTTTAGTTCAATTCATCATTGTGAAACAAGCACATTTTGCAAATCCCCTCGGATCCGTTCCTGAAACCAACCAGTACTAAGCAATGAGAGTAACATTTCTTGCTCAAGGAAACAACGGGACCCTTATTATGGGGCTCAAACTCACGATTGACAAATTACGAGTCCGACACTCAACCAACTGCACCATGTCGCTCATCTCTTGGTTATCAACTTACGTGGTAAAACATAAAGTTTAATTGTTTTTAAATTGAAAGTAGTGTCGAATGTCGAGCCCTCAAATCATGGATTTACACTATGTATAAGTGTTCACCTTAAATAATTTTATTTAAGAAAACAATTAACGTTGTTAAAACCGTTGTAAAGGTACAGGATCGTTAAAATGAAAATACGTAAAGTAAAAAATATGCGACGTTTCGGTAAAGATGGGAATACTCTAAATTCAATAAAAGTAGATCCTTTTTTAAACGAAAGCTTGACAGCTATGCCAAAATACTCCCTAACCACATTCGACAAAAATATATATTCTTTAACGTAATTAATAGTTAATTTCCACTAAATATATTTTTACAAATTCCATATTTAAGGATCTAACGACTAGAACATTCCTTAGGCACAACTTAAAAACCTCTTTACTGTAAAAAACTAAACATCCCTTGAAACTTTAAATCAACATAACCCCGAAATCGCACCATTTTGTCTGTCTAAAGCAATTAAATGTGACATATTTCATTATCTCACGACATTAACAATTACGTAACCAAAGAGAAAAGTAGGTTGCTAGGATATGCGGTTGGCATGGCAACTGTCATAAAACTTACAAATAAGGTTTTTGGCGTTACTGCTTCTAAATTTGTTGGTCATAGATAAAGAATCATCCTCGAATTTACACAGGCCACTGAAGTCTAAATCTGTTCGATGACTTTGACCTAAAATGGAATAAATAAAGGGGAAAATACATGAACAAATGCTTCATTTCAAAGAATAACCAGTACACTGATTTAAAATCAAAACGGTACTGTGGATTTCATCCATTCAAGCAGTTTAAATAAATAGTTTTATACATGTTTCTTACTGTCAAAGTTTCAGACAATATGTTTCATTTTGTTAAAGCTTTTTATTTCTTGATGGAAATATAGATGTCCATACAGGGTCTGCATATAGTGTGGACAACCCTCGTATGAGTTTAACATTTTACAACTTAGCTTTGCTTCAATGTGTGTTTCTTTATTTTGAATTCCTACTAAGTGGCGAAGTTTGTTACACACATAAGCATTTTTAAATGATAGTTTTTGGGCAATGAAATGAATGTCGAGTGTTATTCATGTTTCAATCTAGAATTGTGGTTCATTTGGAACGTTTAATACTAACTTACCAACTCTAAACTGCAAGACATTTCTGTTCTGTCGGTGAAATTCAAAACACGTGTATCTTGTCGCGCTGTGTAAACAAGTAAACATAGTTAACATACGTTCTGTTTAGGAAATAAACCTAAGTATAAAGACAAAAAATGGCATGTATTGGTTCGGAATACGAATTACAAAAGATAGGTATGTGGGTTAAATTTGGTAAGTCTTTGAATTATAACTCGAACTACTATAACAATAACTACTTCACTGTTTCGTCTCAATTAACACTGATATGTGACACATAGCACGAGAAAAGAACTGAATATCACCAGTACTCATCCATGTTATAGTGACAGAGATGCATATTTAGTTGTGTAAAGTATCACCCGTTTTGATCTAGAAACTTACAAATGTGTAGAAATAACTCGTGGTTGAAAGTGGGGTCCTTTTTAAATAATGAAGAAAGTTGAATGGTTGTAATTGTATTATATGGAAGCTTTTTGGGGGATGAAAGAAGAAGGTTGAATGAACCCTTTTACATTCACCTCTTTATATTAAAACATTTTCTTTATAATACAAGTTCTACGTCCTACTAACTACAGGACAAAATAGAACCCTGTCAAATTCACCTCCTATATAACTTACTTCAAAGGAAAACTATGGTATATATCTACTTACCATCCATTGCCAAATAAGGTGACCGTTTTGTAGAGGTTGTCACTAATAAAGCTTCTCTCCATACAGATGAACAATCCAAAGTTCTTGAACTGTAGTGTCGTTTTGTTTATACGGACACCCTCCTTATACTGGACATCTGTGTACGTCCAGCCACCTCTCATGTCGTGTGGGAAAGGACAATTCATGTTCATGGCATCAGTATGTCTAACTGTGAACAAAAGATATATCATGAAGCAAAGAAACACGAAGTGAAATAAGCTTATTGAATGTGTGTTCTGTTTATGTCGCCTCTGGCTTCTATACAAACAGCTGTGTTGTTAAAAGGCTAAACTTCCTGATATTTAACTTCTTACATATATTGTCGCTTAATACAAATTATTTAATAAAACAAGATTCCGCGAATACTATTTAAATTACAACATGCGTAATTTTGCGTAAGGGTTTGGGATATAACCATTCGTATATAATATAAATAAATTTATAACTTTGGAAACATAGCGTACTCGTACTAGTATATGCTATTTAACTTCACTCAATGACATATTAAAACAAAGCAAGGCCTCTAGTATGTATCAATATTTACCATGACCTTACAAAATAAGTTATTACATTGTATCAAACTGCAACATAGTCTAGTTTAAACAAACCTACACATACAACAGGAAAGATTTGACATACCACATTGCTGACATGTGTTCTGACAATGTACGGCGTACTTCTCTTCTTTCTTACACTGGCCTCTCCTCATTACAGCCTCGCATTTCTCCGTGTCGTCATCCGCACATACACTCGAATCTGAAATCCAAACCAGTACTGTTCAATATGAACTTAACACATAATCGTAACATATGTATGTATTCAGTTCATAAACAAGAGTTATAAGACATGCTCAATCATTTAATTTAAAGCTAGATTTAAGAGGTCATCAGAACACGTTCAAATATAATTGTTTGCTCATATAAATGGTACGTAGGTGAAGTTCAAACGCCTGATGCATTGCTTCATAACAGCGCACATACACTTTGTTTAATATCTAATTAACGTTCATCTCTTATTTTGTCAGTGTAAGTAACGGATGTACACTATTGATATGTCATTATCTTTCATTGGATACTTGTTTTCGTTGAAATTGTGTGTCAGCTCAACCACGATGTCCAATGGCAAACATATAAAGTGTCATATGCCGTGTATATTATTCAACGAAATAAAACACGAATGGAAATATCCATGAACATATTTTTAGGAACATCACTACGGTATAAGGTCACGAAAATAAACGAGTCCACAATCTATAGTGTGTTCCTAAAGGTATGATTTAAACTTCTAAAATATACTTTAATTCCTCTAAATTGACTTATAAGGATGAGCTATTCTTCATCATTTGCTTTGTAACGGCGATTTTGATTGGACGTCGCAACATCATGTGTGACTTTTACATAACGTTTATACCGTCGTACATTTCAAAGTTACAAGACAGGTGACGCTCTATTCCACTACATACATGTACCTAGTCTGGTCATCTGAAGTTCATGGTACTCTATTCCTGTGGGAGGCATACCATCAGCCTGTGTAGGACAGAGTACACTGAAATACACCATCACACTGAACCGGTGGCTAATGTCCCTTGGAAACCTCTAAGAAACGAAAGCAATATAATATTAACATTAACTAACTAATATATCAATAGTTACTTAGCTGTTACTAAACTGTATTTGTTGTGATATAAAACAAAGACTCCGTTATCTTATAAATGAAATCAATCATTATAACTTCTTTTATTTGGCATTTGTGTTTTCTCAATTAAGTTTTCAACCCATCAAATACGAACTAATTTGTGTAATCATGATAATACACCCATTGTCATATACACATATAAGTGATGTTAACATACCAGGCAGTATTGTGGGACACCGTTCACGTCCCCCACCACCAGGAACGTGTAACCCTTCTCCTCCCAACCAGCCCAACAATAAAATTGTGATACTAAAACGAAACGAAGATAACATTAATTCAATATGAGAAAAACGAAGTTCAACAAAGTGTTATATTTTAAAGAAGATCAGGGAATGGGCAGGCAGTTGATGTCGACATTTCGAACGCAAATGACATACATGCACATCATCTTCAACATTCACCGCATAGGTAAAGCACTACGGTTCATTTCAACAAAAGCGATGACGGATTTTCAAAAGAGTACAAATTTAAGTTCTGAGTTTAACTACAATGACTTCAAATATTGTAAGTGCGTGTACACTATGACTCGACAAATAAATAGTAAATAACTCCTCTTTCTAGAATACATATATGAGGTGGCAATGTTTCATTAAACGAGCGCCATAGAAGTCCTGTCTGTAATGGTTTATGTTGCCATTATGTTGTATCCAATGTTGCTATTTCAAATATTCTTGAGAATCAGTGGCTTCATTGGGGCATTCGATGACATACTATTAGTGAATGACTAGAGTCACTAATGTAGCTCTAATAATAAAATGATGTACCTTCTGATTCTGACGAGAAAGGGTTACACCTGCTTCCTTTGGGTGCTATAAAGTTGAGACCATCTCCCTTAGCACAGTCTATCTCTAAACGAGACAAGCGCCACTCATCAGCACAGAAGTCCTGAAATAAGACCCGTATAAATGTACATGCACCAGTATCTGTACCTATGACTATGTAGTTATGTCTATGGCTGGTGTATTGTCTATGGCTGGTGTATATGTTATTACCCACATGTGAACACATCTTCATCAGTACGTTTAACCCTAATGCCAATTGCTCTTGTTCCCAGTTAATATTTTCCACTGTTTCTCCCGTTCCCACCTAATGAAGACATATATACTTCTAGTCGTAATTTCTCAAAATATCCCCTCTAAAATAACAAATGACATATACCCGTGTACGGCGCCATATTGTCAGAAGAGTAATTAACGAAACATTCCTAAAACAAACTGTTAACTAGTAACTCTATTGACTGCATCCGTGTTCAGTGAAAGTACAACCAGTCGAAGAGTTTGTAGTGCATGAATAGTGTTGTCAAACGAATGCATTGCATGATGTATTGTCCATAAGAGTGACAAACAGTGTGCAAATGAGGTGACTATCCATCTTTAATTGCTTCCTCGTTTCCTTGATCGATCAAAAGTTCAACATTACATTTCACATTTAACAAAACCTTTACAACTTTGAACGTGTTGTGTTTTTTACTTAAACATGGTGCAACCAAGCTTCTATTGATTACAAGAAGTATGCATTTAGCAAGGATGTTTACAACAACAAACACCGTTTATAAACTGTTAACGTAAAGACTTGTCAATTAATTACATGCTCCGTCATTGATTACCAATAAATTAAAGGAATAAACTACCAATAAAGTTCAACCCTGTGAAACATTGCTAATCGTTATCAATGTTGTTAATTAAAGACTTGGATTTTGAATAATTAATAACCTAAAAGTTCAATAAAGTTTAAATTAAATTGGATAACTGCCTTGTATTATCCAACAGATCGTGTCGTAAACTAGACTCGTTTACAGTATGTTCAACTTGATTACATCTTAAATGATGGTTAACGTCTGAAATGTTTATGAAGCGGTAGTGAACTAGGGTTTCAAAGAAGGTGTACAATCATGATTATTCCGCTCAACTTATCTATCAGTCAAAATAGACTATATATACATATAATGGCCCGTGATTAATCAACAGGAACAGTAATGTAGTTGTTGTATGGATGGATGCTAATTAATAGATTTCAATGAGCACCTGTTGGATTGCATACAAACCGAAGTACATAGCAATTCATTTAAATAAATGGATAAAAAATGTTTAAGAGCCGAATGCACATATACTTTAATCGAAGACAATCACTGATATTAGTTTACTCACATGAAGAACAACATTTTTCTCTTGGAATTTGTAGAGAGTATACAAGGCAAGCTCGTGCAAGTCAGATATTAGTTGGGTTGAATGGAGTTTTGAGTTAATGCCAAAGGCATGTGAAAGAATTACTACGGTAGATAACTCATAATGTACAAACCTGATTGGTGAGTTTATTGATAGTCCTAAAGCTGTAGCCACCACTGATAGGACACGTGACCACCTGTCGTCGCCAGGGAGCTAAAACAATTCAACTGACCATTACCATTTACGTTGTATTCCTTTCCTTTTTTGTATTAACTGTGATGTTTTTTACTGACTTTGTCGTAACCATGCATTGTTTGAACGTCTTATTTAACCTTGTCAGACTCTCTAAAAAGATATTTCATATTAAACTGATTGTGTTCAACTTAACACTTAAAGCAAATGTAACGAAATACTCAATTGCTTTAACATCGTTATATATAGTATTATATTGTCATGTCTTGTATACGAGTTGCTTAGTGTAATTTTAATTTTGTCTTTACCTATCCAAGGCCATTCTTCCAGAAACAACTTCCTTTCATCACATAGATTTGGTTCGTTCACGTCTTTCATTGGTCCTGTAACGTTATTGTATAAGTCATCAAGTCTTTAATATTCTGGTATTAAACATCTAAACTAGAATAATATAAACATAAACTGACACAATGTATAGTTATAGACGTCTCTGAGAGTGTAGTATAAAACACGATGTATACATAGATATCTTCTTCACAAGTCGTTCATAGTTTGCTTATGTTCAAGATATGCATGTAAATTCCCAGTATATAATTATCGTAGAGCTTTGAATTCTGGGAAAACCTGTTTACACAATATAGATATAGCGTTTTTCCTTCCACAATCTGGACTACATTGTCACTTCTGAGAAAATATGTTTACACAATATATACAAATAGCATTTTACCTTCCATAATCTGGACGACATTGTCACTTCTTTTGATGAATTTTATACACAGGAACATTGGAGATCTAAAACAAACAAACTGTGTATAATGCTACAGTACCCGTTGGTCTATAGGCCACCACTCTTTGATGTATAGTTTCAATTTAAGATTACAAAACTACCCTTAACAGAACCAGTAAAATTTCAAACTCGTAACAACATGAACATGAAACGTGAGGCGTACTGGTTATTGTATCAACACGCCCAATATTATGGACCAATGCCTTTGATATAGTTATCTATGTATGGCTAGGTTACATTCGCTTTTGTTATGATTGTACGATTAGTAGCTGGGCCCATCGAACTAATTGATACCGTTTTGGACACATGAATGCATCATACACAGAGTATACGATAGACATAATTTTGAAAGGTCAAGTTGCATCGTCGGTCCAAAGACAATCAATGGTTATCACAAATCTTGATTTCTCCACTCCAACTGAACAGTTACAAGCCTTTGACAAGTGTACACTCGTTCAGCTTGTGTGACAAAATCACGTAAAGGTGGACACATGAGTTATTCGTCTCGTGCCAAGATCACATTGACTGCTCAGGATATGCCATTTATTGTTGGCTCTTGTGTTTTTCTTGGCCTTAATTGATGTCCTCTTTGCACGCCATTACATTGTAGTCTCTTAGAAAATGCCAAGAGAACAGCCCAGGTTCTGGAAAGTAGACTTGTTGATTCTCTCTCATTATAGTATATATGTCATTGAAGGTGAGTTCTGGTGAAATCAATGGTAAGCTTAAATCCTTCTGCGCTGGGAGTCTTAAAGGTTCACACGACATAGTTCAAGATACGTTTAATACGAGCCAATGCTGATTTGATTGAGCGCGTTCAGAGTCATGTAGCCTCTATACATTGGTCTTGGTTTATCAACACAAAACAGGGTATCGACCTTTGCCGCTATATCCTTCACATTTAGCTAATTTACTTTATACATCTTTTTTTTGCAAAGTGTTTCAAATCGCATCGCATTGTATTATATTAGGTTGTGATGTAGTGTACTGATATCGCATTGTATCGTATTGTAAAATGAGTACATATGGATTAACACAGCTCAATGTTATAGATCCATGATTCTTGAACAAATGACCGTACATGTGGGAAGAATGTTTACCAAGATATAAACTGAACAAATGGGTTCTCCGACAGATACCGTTTAACCTCTCCCACCCTACATCGAACATGCGGATCGATTCCTTGCGATCTATAATGAGTTATTTATGTCTCCCAAATGTAAAATGTGAGAACTAAACTGATTTGTTTCTAAGTACTTCAGGAAAGCCTAATTGATGTTGGGTCTGTTTAAGACAGTGGTGGCAAATTGCGGAAACCCTGAACAGAGATTCAGTAGATGTTACCTCAAAACAGTTTACTTTATCAGACACCACAACACAGACTAAATGGCTCAAACAACTGGAACGTACTTGTTTCAACCCAGCTTGTATCAATTACCTACAACGACTTCCAGTTTTGATCAATACAAAACAATCAACACAATTCTAGTCAGTTGAAGAATTCGGACTTCGCTTCATATGTTAGAACTAATATGTAAGCACATTAATTAAACAGTGTCCGTTTTGTGTACACGTCATAATTATGCTGATTTGTTACAAAACATCTGCATGTTTGGGGTTCGGAAATTTAAATAAATGAATAGCTAAATAAATAATAATCAAGTTACAAATAAATTGAAAACATGGAATTAATTAATTAATTAATCAATACATGAATACATGCAAACAATCACCTTGTCGAGCCGTACTGTATCACTTTAAACGTGTTAAATCTTTCTTCTCCGAGGCATGTTCGGTTATACAGCAAATACCTTTCTGAACACGTGCCGAACATTGCCGAGATCGCCCGATGTGTTTTCCGTCTAGCTTTGTTATCACATGACCATCGATTGTTTTGTCTCTGACTCCAAATTTGTGACCTGTGGACGAATACTTCTTGCATCTCTCGCAGCTTGGGCTCGTTTCTGAGGTTGAGCCACCATACCTTCGTTTGCCATGGCAAAGGTTCGCCATTTTCATCCAGGGGACTCTGAACGTACTCTGGGAAATGGCATTCCGAACACAAACCTGGAATATAGGAAACAGTAATGTAGTATTGCTTAAAGTTTGTAGGTGCTTTGATCTTTGATTCATAAATGACACGTCTTTGGATTTTTATTTAGTGAGGTTACTATGCTTACATTGTATATGGTAAGTTAGTTTCTGGTATATTGTGTACGTTCTACATACGTTAAAAACGCAGAGAAATCAACCAAATTATGTTACAACATTTCAATCGTATATAAAAGATGAACACATATAATAATGCTGTTTCATTTACTCTTCTTCAATGCTATTAATTGTACTGATTTTCCATAAAGACAAGTCAATAACATGTTTTGTCACTTATATGTACTCACATTTTATCAGTGTATACTGATAATATTTAAATGAAACGACTGATGCTGTACGTAAAAGTAAACATGCCAAATATACGTGTTTTTTATGAATATAGCATCGTTAATTCTAGTCATCTTGGAGTCAGCAGTATGTCAACAATGCGCTTAAACATAGCTGTATGTTGTATATAACTACACTAGATCATAATCTCGTTCAAGAAATAAACATAAAGACTCTAAGGAAGAGAATGTATTAAACCATGATATATACTATTATTGGAAGAGTGTAAACCAACAATGTTTATAAGAAATAAGACAAAAATAAGTCATCAACCATTTTAGTGTCGTCTTTTCAAGAAGTTGATGCGTTTAGTTAAGTGTATTTGTTGAGGATTTTATTCAGAAACCTCTTAAATCGTTAAACATAGACTCAAAAAGAGTTTCTTACTCTACCCACAAAAGAAAATCTGGTTTTATTGGGCAATAAAACCGGATTTATGTCAAATAAACTTTATTAAAGATGGTATAGATACAATGGGGAATGCTGTGATTGAAGCGAAAAATGAGATTATCGTTCACTTGATGACAACGCAAATTGACAGATACAGGCCAATATAATCTGGTTTTCTGTCAAGTATATGTTGTTCATCGACGATAAAAAGTCTGAGGAAAAGACTTGATACATTTAGACAGACGTTGAATGACAGCTATATGGAATAAAAGATGGGTGTATTTGATTTGTACATGTATGTGTTTCATATGGTTTGTAGATTGGTTGGTTGTTTGTTCATACATTCGGTATATCAATGTTAAAATATGTGTCCATGCAGTTGAGTAGTAATCACACAGGGTTCTGACGTGTGTTTAACTATTCGAAAGTACTGTTATTGCTAAGGTTTTTACAATGACGTTTTTTATGTTTGCTAAAACTCCGGCTTCTTTTGCTAAAACTCCGGCTTCGTATGTTAGTGCAATGTTTCCAATGCAATTTAACATATCACTTGTACACTCCTCGGAACTGCGAAGCGAAATCCTACCATAAGTGTCTTTATACTCTACCGCGTCGTCAAAACGCAAACTACCTTGTCTCTCAAACAATTATATAATTCTTCATTTTACTGCGTGTGAGTCGTTTAAGTTGACTATGTTAAGAAACCATTTAAATGCAAATGTTGGAGAGGGTTTCAACTTCCACGCTAGCATATTAACGCATTTACAAATTTTAGTAAACTCACTCAATGTCTAACTAACGTCTAAAGATTCGCCATTGCTGGTTGCTTTGGTAGTACAGTATCACTTTTCTGAACATTACAACACATATAACAAAATCAAATATAATATGTTGGGTATGTAAGAATGTTTTTGCGTAAACAAATACAAATATTTACGATTTATGTGTTTGGGTTATAGGCAGGAACTTAAGAACGTGGGTTGTTCGATCTGTTTCCATTATGAACGCTTTCTTATCGGTCCCATGCGAAATCGTGTTAGTGCTATGGAATTGCTTTAACCACAATTAACTCTAGATCAATTTAGTTAAAGATTGTTATTGATTGATTCATGTGAAGCTGAAATTGAGTTCATTAATAAATAATAAATAAAAAAGACGTTGTCACGTTAAAAGTGCATTAAAACAATAATATTATTAATAATGTATGGTCGGAAGAATGCTACGGTAAAGATTAGTTAATGCATCAGGGAAAGAAAACCCATTGCTTACGTGTTCTGTCTTAGATGCACCCGTGTGAATAATCAAGTACATGCCTTTGCAGTTAAGTACAAAAAGTCATGCTTACTGGGGAAAAGACGTACATATTATAGCGCTCACTGTAATTAGCTCAGTTCCCGGGCGCCTTTTAAACTCATCCGAATGTATGACCCTTCCGAACACCTGGCTAGTTGTTTACAATTAAGTAACCAATTGGAGCTGTTATGGTTAACGTTTGTCTTAATTTGGTATTGACCCTGAGAACTGGTATGAAATCTAGAAACAGATGGTTCTACTAGTCAATCAATTGAGACAAGTTGACAGATGACCGCAAACAACACAAATGTACTTGTCAGAAACAAATATATGTACTTTTTTTTGGAAATGAGGTTTTTTCTTTAAACACATTTTTCTACTATATGTGAAGGAGGAATTGAATGAACAGTTCTGTTAATGTAAACAAGGATTTGTCTTAAAACATGAATACACTTATTCTACGTTAATAACATTTGTCCTAAAAGAAGTATGCTGTCTTAGGAGATATATGTTAACAGATGCAAGTAACAATCTTGAATATTTTGTCGTCTAGAATGACCAATACACTGCAATCCTTCAGCATGAGAGTAGCCAGTTGCTTTAAGAGAATTCTCGAAAAATTGAAGCTAAATGGTTATTAATCTCCGTCATTGACATAGAAGCATAACTACTAACTAAAAATACAACTTCAATTTGACGGATTGAAAACGTCTTAGGACCGACTTGATCTAATTGTAGAGACGTAATAAATAAGATCTTGCGTTTTAGCAGTTTTTGTAACCAGGTTATTCTGACATAAAAAAGCTACGGTATAAAAACGACGAAACAATAACATTTTACAACTAGTGAAACGATTTAAATCAAATTAAAGGAGTTTAAAGGCGGTGTTATAGTTTCGTGTGTACAAGAAAATTTCAAACTGACTCAAGGTCGGGTGAAAAAATGTTAACACGTTTGATACATGACTTAACATTGTTGTCATAGTGACCAAGTGTATGTATACTAAATACACAGTGGGTGGCATTACTTTCTGCAACATACTTCTTCAATAAAACTTGTCAAATCAAAACAAACGCATCGCTTTCGCATATCGTTATCTCGTAACATAACTTGCAAATACAGACGTTACAATTATTCCCTGGGTTCTAATTCGATTGTTCATTTGCGCATTTCACACAGTTGAAAGTGGTAATAAGATTTTAAAGCCTCATTGTTGAGCAATTGGATTAGTCGATGGTTTCTGTGCAGATAAATTTGGCAAAATGAATGTAAATCAACCAGTTCTGAAAATAGTCTGAGAAGTATTGTTGTTTGTTTTCGATAGACGATAAGATCTGAAAAATGTCACACATATGCAAATGAGTATACATGTAAACTATTTTCTACATATTGCTCAATGTATAGGATATCCTATTAACTTAATTTTGTATTTTTTCTTAACTTAACAAATATACTTCACTAACTTTGTTATCGACACATTTTGACAAACTTCACTCACTATTAGGCGCCCACATTAGCCAAACCTTTTTCTATTGTAGTTCTGTTTTTCTGTTGTTGTTTTTTTGTAATTGTAACGCGATTTTCTGAAATTCCTAACAGTTAAGTTTAACGATATACTTGTTTCAAGGTAACAATATACTATCAAAAACAGGATGTGTTCATATGTTACTTTCGTTGACCGACTGCTAACAAGTTCTATAGTGAGTGTAGTGCCCCTTTGGTTTAGAAGCCAGTGTTATGTTGTGTCTGTTTGTAGTTTGGATATTTAGATTAAAGATGGTTCTTTCTGTTAAAAAAGGTTGTTTATCGAACCTAATACCAGTCATATAATTATGGGTGTGAATAAAACCTTGATCGTGCATCTTCATTTTTATAGAAACTGAATATGCAACTTGCTTGATTCTAATTAGATTTTTAAATTTGCGCCATTGGTAGCAATTTAAAGTTATACTTTTATTTGCAAACTGCGCCGTTCTACAGAGAAGAAAAAAAACTTTAATTGAATTAGAAGCTTGGTTCAGTACAAACAATTAATGAAACTATTCCTTTTCTATACTTCGGTATTTTTTTGAAAAACCTTCTTGTTATTTACATAGACTAAATCTTGAAAAGTTTGCATAACAAAGTATGGTTATGCTACCCACATCATTCCATATAAGACAAGTTCTGACATGAGGTTAATATGATTTATCCTGCTCAGTCGCCATTCAATTCTTCTCCACTGTCAACATGTCCCAAACTTATTTGACATTTGGCGATATACATCACTTACAAGGCACCGACAAATTGAGTATGTTTGTGGAAACGGGAAATTTACACTGACGCCCACTTTCTCGAACGTTTTGTCTGAAACGTCATATGTTATCCCAACGTTGTTTGCAGCAAAGAACCATTGGCAATTGGTATTTTATGAGAAAGTTGATCCCGTCAGTAAGTTAAGTTAAACAAAAGAAAATGCATTATATTGGTGAAGTGTGGTGTAGATGGTGAAACAAGATATCACGTTAAAGGTTGCGTGTTAACAATTTAGAAACAAGATATCACTTTAAAGGCTACATGTTAACAATTTAGAAACAAGATATCACTTTATAGGCTGCATGTTAACAATTTAGAAACAAGATATCACTTTAAAGCCTGCATTTTAACAATTTAGAAACAAGATATCACTTTAAAGGTTGCGTGTTAACAATTTAGAAACAAGATATCACTTTAAAGGTT